>JAEEGL015593607.1_pt1 | contig 42185 bp, 37 predicted proteins | sample 9134231 | NCBI WGS metagenome assembly JAEEGL01 (sample SAMN16246548, study PRJNA631951) | gut metagenome | biome: gut microbiome; feature: rumen; material: fiber-attached | host: Bos | place: Iran: Karaj | collected 2018-10
ATCGCATCCTCACCGCCAAGCAAAAAATCTTCGCCCTGGTCCATTATTTTTGATACGTCCACTAATTGCTCTCCACTGTGTAATGGTTGATTGACTGCATTCCGCTTCCACGGTCAACATATCGGTGGACGGTTTTGTCCGCCCCGACTATTTTTTGCGCAACCTCCTTCAGTTCCGCGCCCATGTCCTTTCCTGCAATAAGCGCGCCCTCCAGGTTTGCCATGTATTTTACCGTGCTTGAGAAAATCTGTTCGGCATCTATGCTGCTTGTGTCCAGCTGAACCTCGTTGGCCGTTTTGTCCTCGACCACGCTGCGTTCGTAATCAATAATCAGGGAGCAGGTCGCCTCCTGTCCAAAAGGGTCGTCCTGTGGAAAAAGCGAGATGATGGGGAAGGGGAATGTTCCGTTGTACATCTCCTCCTGCATTTTTGAAAGCACCTCACATGTCTGCTCTGGTGCGCCAAGGAAAATGATGCCCTTAATCTGCTTGCCCTCCAGAGATTTTTTTAGTCCAAAGATTCCGTTCTTGAAATCGTCGGGAAAAAGCATTGGAAGAATCAGACCGCCGGATTCGTCCAGACCGTAGATTGACTGGAGCTTTTCCGTGGCCTTTATATAGAAGCCGGTATTGTTGAAGCCGTACCCAAAGACTATGCAGATTATGCCGTCCTCGTTGGTCCATTTTTTTTCCGGCTCCCGCATCTCGTCTGAAAAATCCGCCGCCGCACTTCTGGGGGACTTTTGGTTGGCCTTTTTGTTGCCGCAGGAAAAAAATGTGGCCGCAGTCAAAAAAAATAGGCAAAAAATCACAAAACGTTTCATGCCATCCATTATATAGGAAGGGAGATTTTTTGTGAACATGTTGAAAATTGGGACATTGGAAATGGTTGGAATGAAATTCTGTGTCCACCGAAAAAACACAGGTTTTCCACAGCTTTGCAGAGTTTTTCCACAGGGTATGTGCAAATGTTTTGCAAGCCATTGAAATACCAAGACTTGTGCGGAATCTGATTTTTGGGGATAATGCAATACCGTGGATTTGCTAATTCTATGTATTATAATGATTTAGATTTTTGTTGGCGGGCCGGGCTATAAAAATTTAGAGGTAAATTTGTTGGCGGCGAAAAAAAATACCCCCATCCAGTCTGTTTATTCACAATAAATCCACATGAATGAACAGGTTTTCCACAGGACGGGGGAATTAACGCTTAAAGTGAAAAATTCTCGTCAATCATTTCAGCTTCGGCTGGTCCATCGTTGTAAGGTTTTGGATTTGCCGGAAGTTTTCCCTCCGCAACCTTGTTGAAGTAGTCCTCGACCGTTCTGACCAAAATTGTCGGGGCGATTGGCTTCAGAAGGTAGTTCACCGGGTGGACTTCCAGAACCTTCATAACTATGTCCTTGTCGTCCTTGGATGTAAGGAAGATTACCGGAATGTTGACTGTGGTTTCCTCGGAGCGGAGAATCCTGAACACCTCCAGACCTGAGACCACCGGCATTTCATAGTCAAGCAGAATCAAATCCACCGGACGCTCTTTCAAAAACGAAACCGCGTTCATGCCTGAGTTTGTGATGTAGACATTGAATTTTTTTGCCATCTCGGTACGCATTGAGCGCAGGAAGGTTGTGTCGTCATCAACAATCAGGACCCTCTTGTGGTTTTGGACCTCGCCACCCTTGAACCCCGCCTCGACACCGTTTATGTCCTCGGAAAGCGAATATCCAGAGACCGCAAGACCCAGCTTTGTCACCAAATCCGCAGTGTTTACCGGACGCTGGAATATGCCGGAGACAAGGGGCTTTGGAATGATTCTATATGTTGACTCAATCTCGATTGGGTTTCCAATCAAAAAGATGTGCGTGTTGATGTTTATGCCAGAATTTTTAATCTTTGCAAGAAATTCAAGGGGCTCCTGAAATTTTGTGTCGTCTCCACCAAGATAGACTATGATAAGATTTGGCAATGGTTCCAGCTTCGTGATTTTTTTCATGCTGGGTGGCGAATATATCACCTCGTAACCCGCCGCGGTTATATTTTTTACCATAGTGGAAATCAAAAAACTTTCCGGCGACTCACAAATAAACAGAACTTTCTTTTCCATAACTACTCTACCTTTCTTCCGTATCAAGATTCTGAAAGCCCAACTCCCTCAACAACGGCCTTCCAACTTTTTGTAAAAAATTATGTACAGAAAACTTTTTATTTTAGTAATTCCTTGAGACCATTGAAATCGGCTCCCCTGGACAGACGCTTGACCTCGGAGAATTTTTCCTTGACCTCAGAAGGAAGTTCATATTTATCCACTTCCTCTATTATACTATCAATTGCAGTAAAGTCAAATGCTACAGCAAATTCTTTTACGGCATCCATCGCCTCGTTGAATTTGTCCAAATCCAGAGGCTCCTTTTTGGTTTCGTTCTTTTCGGCAAGCGCATCGAGTTTTAGAATGTACGAGCGGTACAGCTTCAGAAGGTCCGGTGTCTTTGCGGTGATTGCAACCGTATTCTGCTCGTCTCCACATTTTTCAAGGTACGCTGCCTTTTCGGAAAGCTCTATGGCTCCAATCAGGCGGGAAGAACTTTTGAGCGCGTGGACCTGCACTGTATAGTTCTTGAAGTCCTTCTGCCTTGCGTAAGTTTCTATCTCGTCCGCACGTGTCCTGATTGTGGCGTAGTATTCCTTCAGCGCGACCATCAAAACCTCTGCCGAGCCACAGTTCTGCAGTCCGGTCGGTATGCTGATTCCATCCAGTTCTCCAAGCTGGTCCTCTACGGCTCTTTCCTTCTTTGGTCTGGTTCCAGCGGTCGCCGGGTTCAGATGTTTTTCCGCCGGAATCAAGCGGCCAAGGACGGTCTCCAGAAGTTTGCTGTCCACCGGCTTTGAGAGGTAGTCCACAAATCCCTCGCGGAGATAGTAGTCCCTCGCCCCGGAAACAACGTTGGCCGTAAGAGCGACACAGGGAACACCGTCGTTCATGTTGCCCTCAAGGTTCTGCATCGCATGGAAAGCCTCGACTCCGCTCATCCCAGGCATACGGTGGTCTATGAAGATTACATCGTAGCGTTTTTTCGTCACAAGGTCCAGCATCTCCCTTCCGCTTGTGGCTGAATCGATTATGACCTCCGTTTCCTTGAGAAGTCCCTCGAAAACGATTATGTTCATCTTTGTGTCGTCAACAACAAGAACCCTTGCGTCCGGGGCCTTGAACGAAACCTTGTACTCGTCCGAATTTTTGACAAGCCTGTTGTAGCGGTCGTTGAAGTTTCCAATCTTTTCCCACCAGACAACCTGCTGCCGGATATTGAACGAGAATGTCGAGCCTTTGCCGTATTCGCTCTGGACCTCAAGCTTGGAACCCATCATCGCAAGGAGGCTGCTGACTATGCTGAGACCAAGACCGGAGCCTTCGACCGTCCTGTTGTGCTTGTAGTCGAGACGCTCGAATTCATTGGTGAGCCTTCCCAAATCCTCCGGCTTGATTCCGATGCCCGTGTCCCTGACTGAAAATTTGACCAGAATCTGTCCGCTGTCGATTTTCTCAAATCCTATGTTCAGTGTGACGGAGCCTCTGTCGGTGAACTTGATTGCGTTGTTCACAAGGTTGATAATGCACTGCTTGATTCTTAGCTCGTCGCCAAAAAGTTTGTGCGGCATTTCCTCATCGACATTTATAATCATGTCCAGATTCTTTGTCCTGGCGCGCTGTGAGCAGATGTTCATCAGGTCGGTGATTGAGGAGCTTGCCTCGTATTCCGACTCGATGATTTCCATCTTTCCCGACTCAATCTTGGAGAAGTCCAGAATGTCGTTGATGATTTTGCCGAGCGTTTCCCCGGACATCCTTATGTTGTTGGCCGTCTCCCTGATTTTTGGATTCGTCGATTCGCGCAGTATGATTTCGTTCAGACCGAGTATTGAGTTGAGCGGCGTTCGGATTTCGTGGGACATGTGGGCCACGAACATTGTCTTTGCCTCATTCTTTGCCCTCTCGATTTCACGAACCTTGTCCAGCTGCTGGTCCTGGACCTTTGCCGCGTTGATGTGGCTGTCCAGAATCTGCGAGCCGACAAGCATGCCAAGACTTGAGTACACTATGGAAAGAACCACATCAAGGAAAAATATATTGCCCGGCTTGAGATTGTATGAGAGTCCAAAGATGAGCGCCGTGGTCACGCCATTGAGGATGATGTTGGTGCGCCACTTGTAGTCCAGAATCAGAATCGGAAAAAGCACGCGGAAGATTCCGAGCATGGCAAACGGCATGGACACATCGAATTTGATGTTCAGGAAAACGGAGAACGCAATCAGCCCCAGGAAGAGAAGATACATGAAAATGACGGGATGCGCCTTCAGCACTTTTCTGAAAAAAAATGGAACGGTGGCCAGTATGCCAAAATAGACCACGGCGACTATGCAGGAAATGCGGATTGCAAGCAGATGCGCATGCACAAAGTTTTTGAAGAACGGCATGAACGATACGCACGCCGAGATGCACATTATTATGGCGGAGAGAGAAGAAATCCTGAAGTAAACATTTTTGTTGAATTCATTGACCTCTGCCGCCCTTTTTGTGAAATACTCTTTCTGTACATTTGGCTTGGCGTAGGGAGAATCGTTCGTTTCCAACCTGATACCTCCAGACCATTTTTGGCCTGCAAAATTTGAGTCACTTTAAACGATAACACGGAATTTGAATTTTTACAAATTTTATTCTCTGGAATGAAAAAAATTGGAAAAAAAGAGAAAAAAATAGGGGGAATCCTGTTCTGGACCCCCCTGTTGGTTTTGTGATTTAGTCTATGTTCCTCATGTCCGCTATGTCGGCCTCGTAGTCAACACCCTCGACATCAAATCCGTTTATAATCAGGAAGTCGTGGCGCAGTCCATCCAGGTCGACCAGCTCGGGAACATTCTCCTCGGTGACTTTCGGCATGATTTTGTCAACCTCCTCCTGCACCTTGGGGTCCATCTCCCAGTCATCAATGCGGATTCTGTTTTCGGAATCGACAGGAACATTTCCGGGGCCGTTGTTTTCGCCAGTGTATAGACGCTCGGCAAAGAGACGCTCCATCTGCTCGATACATCCCTCGTGGGTTCCGTTTTTCTTCATTACCTTGAACAGAACTCCAAGATACAGCGAGATGATTGGGATTACGGCGGACGAACGGGTGACAAGACCCTTGTTCACGCTGACAAATGCGGCTCCGTTTATTGATTTGAGGCTTGCGTCTATTGATTTTGCGGTCTTTTCCAAATCCTTTTTTGCTTCGCCAATTGTTCCGTCGCGGTAGATTGCGTGGCTGAGAGCCGGTCCAATGTAGGAGTAGGCAACCGTGCGGCATCCATCGGAAAGGACATCCGCTTCCTGGAGCTGCTTCATCCATCTGGCCCAGTCTTCTCCACCCATGACCTTCACCGTGTCGGCAATCTCATTTCCCTGTGCGGGTTCTGTGCTTGCCTGTGTGATTTTTCCGGTCATCATGTCGAGGGCCGCCCCTGCGTAGACTTTTCCGATTGGCTTGATTACGGACTTGTAGAGAACCTGTGTGTCAGGGTCCGTGCGTACCGGGCTTGCCAGACTGTAGATTACCAGGTCGAACTTGACTCCCCAGTCCTTTGCCTGTGCAATGACCTTTGAGCGTGTCTCGTCGCTGAATGCGTCCGCGTTGAATGTAACCGACTTTAGTCCGGCTTTTTCGGCTTCACGGTCAAATTCCTTGTTGTTGTACCATCCAGGTGTTCCGTATTTCTTTTCGCTGGCCTCCTTTTCAAAGGAAACTCCAACGGTGTCCGCACCATATTCAAATGCCGCGCTTATACGGCTTGCGAGTCCATATCCTGTTGAGCATCCAAGCACAAGGACGGTCTTTGGAGCCTTGCCGCCTTCCGCTGCTGATTTTACTCCGCGCTTTGATTTCTGGGCCTTGACATATTCAATCTGCCGGGCGGTGTCCTTTGCACAGCCAATCGGATGGGCGTTGATGCAGATGTTGCTGCGTATCATAGGTTTTACAACCATAGTTTTCTCCTGTAAAAATGTTTTGGCCGGACAGCTCCGGTCCACCCCTATGTTTTATACAAAATGACACTTTTCGTCAATTTGTCAGAATAAAATTCTTTAAACAATAAAGTACATGTTGTAAATCACCATGAAGTGGAGGACGCTTCCTGCGAGGGCAAAGACATGAAACACACAGTGGGGGCCCCTGTATCTTTTTCCGAGGGCCGCAAAAATTCCACCGACCGTGTACGCAATCGAACCTGCGAGCAGAATCATCCTGTTGATTTCAAGACCGACAGGATGTGCGTTGAAGAAGAATATTGTCATGCCCCAGCCAATCACTATGTAGGTGAACGCGGCAAAATCCTGCAGCCTTACGCCGAACACACAGTAGAGCGCAATCAATGCGGCCAGAACGCCCCAGAGTATTGAGAGCGGAAGAACGAACGCATTCCCGAAGTACGCAAAAATCAGCGGGGTGCATGTTCCTCCAATCAAAAAGTAGACTGCCGCGTGGTCCAGAATCGAGAAGACCTTCCTTGCCAGATGCGGTGTCAGCGCATGGTAGAGCGTTGACATCATGTACATGACGAAAAGGGACGCCCCGAAGATTGAGTACGCCGTTACAATTTTTGGCGAAGCAAAACCTGTCGCAGCCCGGATAATCAGAAGGACCAGCGCCGCCACGCTTAGACCCGCCCCGACACCATGGCTTATGGAATTGAAGATGTCCTCGCCCAGGGTGTACTGTCTTGGCTGTCTTGAGTTGTATGCCATCCTTGCGTTCTGTTTTTGAATCCTCAGCGCACGTTTTCTTTCCTTTTCCGCAATCCTTGCCTTTACCTGCTCTGGATTTTCCGCGTACATCAAGTCCAGCGCCCTGATTTTTTCTTTTGTCTGAATCTTCAACGACCTGACCGCAGCCTTCTTTTTTGCCGCGTAGGATTTTCTTCTTATTCTCTCTGAAATGTCAGCCATAAAAACCTGCCTTCAAAAAACTTCCTAAATTATGACACAAAATTATGGTTTGTAAAGTTATTTTACTTCAACCCTTTCGATATGTGCGCCAAGGAACTGCAATCTTTCGACCAGATTTTCGTAGCCCCTTTCAATCTGGTAGACATTGCTGATTGTGCTTTCACCGTGTGCCGCCATCGCCGCTATGACCATCGCCATTCCCGCACGCACGTCCGGTGAAACAAGATGCTCTCCGTGCAGAACGCTTGGACCGGTGACTACAGCCCTGTGTGGATCGCACAGTGTGATTCTTGCTCCCATGTTCAAAAGTTTGTCCACAAAGAACATGCGGCTCTCGAACATCTTTTCAAAAATCAGTACGGTTCCCTCGACCTGTGTCGCAACCACCGTCATAATCGATGTCAAATCCGGCGGAAAACCTGGCCATGGGCTGTCATCAATTTTTGGAATCATTCCACCAAGGTCCGTGTTTACCCGCATCTCCTGGCCCGATGAAACTGTAAGCTCGTCGCCGTCAATGTCCCAGCGTATGCCAAGTTTTCCAAATGAGATTCTGAGCGGCCTCATGTCCTTTGCGTTCACGCCCTTGATTGTGATGGAGCCTCTTGTGGCTGCCGCAAGTCCAATGAAGGAGCCAATCTCCATGAAGTCCGGTCCAATAGTGAAGTCGGTTCCCGAGAGTTTTTTCACACCCTCGATTGTGAGGATGTTGGAGCCTATTCCGCTGATTTTTGCTCCCATGGAGTTCAGCATGTTGCAAAGGTCCTGGACATGTGGCTCGGATGCCGCGTTGGTGATTTCGGTCCTTCCCTCTGCGACAACTGCCGCCATCACAGCATTTTCCGTTGCTGTCACCGAAGCTTCGTCCAAGAATATTTCCGTTCCGACAAGCTTGTTTGCCGTGAACTCAAATTTTCCGGTGGTCGTCACCCTTGCGCCAAGTTCCGCCAGAGCAAGAAAGTGGGAGTCCAGTCGCCGTCTGCCAATCACATCTCCCCCAGGTGGCTGCATGACTGCCTTTCCGCAACGGGCAATCAGTGGTCCCGCAAACAAAATGGAGGCACGGATTTTTTTGCCAAGGTCCTGCGGGATTGTGTTTCCGTTCAGGGCTGAAGAATTGAATTTCCACGCATGGTCGCCAATCTTTTCCGCGGAAACACCCATGGACTGGAGAATCTGTATCATCACGTTGGTGTCCTCAATTGCGGGCACGTTTCGTAAAATCACGTCGTCCTTTGTCAGAAGGACCGCTGCTATACATGGAAGGGCGGCATTCTTGTTTCCGCTTGCACGGATGGTTCCCTTGATTGGGATTCCACCCTCTACACGATATTCGTACATATTTTTCCTCTATACTAAATTTGATGAATCTGTGAATGTTTCTCGCCGCCAGATTTATTGTTCCGCCCAGATTCTTGCAAGCTGGATAAGGACCTCGGTTGCGTAAATCATCTGGCTAAAACTTGCCCACTCGCTTCTCGAATGGTAGTTGTGTCCGCCCGTGAAAATGTTCGGTGTCGGTATTCCCATTTCGGTAAGCCTTGAGCCGTCCGTTCCACCGCGGATTGGTACAAATGTTGGCTGCACCCCCGCCTCAGTGTATGCCGAGACAAGATTTTCCACCACGCCCTTGCTGGATTCAATGGAGGACCTCATGTTCAGGTACTGGAGAGTGTGTGTGACTTCCGCCTTTCCGCCAAAAGTTGAGGCAACCGTGTCGGCAATCTGGTTGACAAGTCCCTTCCGTTTTTCGATTTCCGCACTGTCAAAGTCCCGGAGAATCAGGCTGACCGTCGCTGATTCAATGGACCCGTCTATGCTCATGGGAGCGAAAAATCCCTGCCTTCCGTCCGTGGTTTCCGGGAGCTGTGTGTATGGCAGGGAACGAACGAACGCTGCCGCCATGGAGATTGCGTTGACCAAATCCGGACGACCGTTTCCTGTGTGTATTGAGTTCCCCTTGAAAACGACATCGCTCTTGTATGCGTTGAAGCACTCAATCTCCAGTTCGCCTATGTGTCCACCGTCAACAGTGTAGGCCGCCTTTGACTTTAGAAGCTCCAGCGGAACCTTGTCCATTCCGTGTCCGGTCTCCTCGTCCGGGGAAAAGATTACCTCTATTGTTCCGTGGCGGATTTCGGGATGCTTAATCAAAAATTCCAGGGCGGTCATAATCTCTGACACTCCAGCCTTGTCGTCCGCACCCAGAAGCGTTGTTCCGTCGCTGGTGATTATTGTGTCGCCCTGCTGTCCCGCAAGAAAAAGGGCCTTGTCCTTTTCGGGGTCCAGAACATTTCCGTAGGGCAGGGTGATTGCCTTTCCGTCATAGTTTTTGTGGACAATGGGTTTTACGTTGCGGCCCGAGACTTCCTCAACAGTGTCTATGTGCGCAAGGAGACAGATTGACGGTGCGCTCTCCTTTCCCGGAGAAGCCTTCAGTCTGCCGTAAGTGTAGCAGTGTTCGGTGGTCTGAACATCCTCAAGGCCCATGTTCTTCATCTCCTGATTAAGGATGGCCGCCATGTCCTTCTGCTGTGGAGTGCTTGGCATGATACCCTCGTCCGCGCGGGAACTGTCGCTTTCCGACCAGGTTTTCACGTAGCGCAGGAACCTTTCCATGAGGGAATCCGCATAAACTGTGTCAAAAACATTTTCAGAAACATTAATCATAAAAACAGAATACCCCAATACACGGTTTTCTTCAATTGTGTTCTTCCAATTCATGGGGCGGTTTTTGATTCGATACTTGTTTATGGGCGCAAATTTGGGTATAATCATTTCATGGCCAGTAATATTTTATTTACACTTTTGAAATTCTATTCCTCAAAGCAGAGGACCCCTGTTGTTGACGAGGGAGAATTTGTTGACTACCTCAGACGCTATGTCCAGCACCATGAAGAGGACGCACAGGAGCTTAACACATACATCAAGTCGAACGAGGCTCTTCAGTCGGAGCTTGATGGCATGGTTGGCAAACGTCAGATTGCAATCACCACCCAGGCGGGAAAACAGTTTATCGTCGTGATTTCCTATGTGATTGATGAATGTACCCAGCTTTACGACGACATGCAGCACAATTATTCCCATCCATTCCCGAATGTAAACGAGCTGCCCAAGCATGTTCCATCCGACATTGCGGTGAAGGACCAGGCTTCGGACATAATCTACAAGATGCTTGACGGAAAGGTGGACCCGAACGAGAGGACCCTCTACTGCATTCTTTTTGGGAAGGGTGTTCCGGGGCTTCTGTTGCCGTCCAATGTTTCAATCCACGATGTAATCAACATCTGTCTTAAAAAACTCCAGGACATGCTCAGGAAGGGTGATTCCCACGACTATTTCCAGAAAAAAATCAACGGAGCGAACCCGGGCAAGGAGATTTCAATCAAGAATTTCTTCTCGTCGCTTTTGGGAAAACCGGAGGAGACATGGCTTGCCCTCAAGAACAACGGTGACGCATTCTACTACTGGAACCAGCTTTGCTATTTCATCCGCCAGGACTGCATCAAGATGAAGGACCTGAACGCGGAGGACATCAACGTTCTCCAGACAATCGGGGTGATTGAGGTCGCCGCTTCCTACTATAAAAATGTCGCCGCAGAAAAAGTGTTGAAGGAGGCTGCTTTCAAAGTTCTTGACGAGCAGCTTGTACAGGCTCCGTACTATTTCACCATGGACGAAATCATGAAGTTCAAGGACCAGAACGGAACCCTGCTGATTACAAAATACAGCGAGGACGATTTGCACGAGCATATCAAGGACCTCACTTCATACTCAAAGACAAGCGACCTGCCACCACTTTTGATTTTCAAGGAGAACGAAACAAAGTCCTACTTCATCGTTAAGGAAAGCGTCATGCCTTTGATTCTCCGTCTCAGCAACGATGCCCGTGAACTGATTCATGAAAGTCTCTGCAAGTCATGGTACAAGTATCTGCAGAAATACGAAGTCCTTTCCGAAATGAAAGACCAGGCCGCGTTTGAGAGATGTCTGGAGAGGGAACTTAAGGTCTGCTCCCCGATTCTCTATGCACTGCTGAACTCAACATTCCTTCCTTTGATTGGCGAGGACACAGGAAAACTGATTCTCTTCCACGACGGTGTGCTTGTTCCGTACAGCGAGCTTCTGATGTTGAGGAGAAACGAAATCTACACCAAGGCAAGGTCCAAGCTGCCGTTCTGGTACACAATGCCGGTCGTCTCCTGGATTCTTTCGGCCATACACAGAAAGTCCAAGGCGCAGAGACAGAAGGATTCCGAAAAATCTGCCACAGCTAAACTTCTTGATGAAGAAAAGGCACAGGCAGACGCAAGACAGGACGAGCTTGACGCAAAGGATGCCCTTGACCCGAAAAAGAACCGCAAAAAGGAACTCCGCCGCGCAGCAACGAACATTGAGGCCCAGATTGTTCCGGCAAGCAGCACGATTGACCGTGAGCTTGAGTCCTACATGAGCGAATGGAACGACAGAATCAGCAAGCAGGCACATGACGATTTGGAGCAGGACATCAATACTCTCATCCGCGACTACACAAGGCGTGTGCTTAGGACAAACAAGACCGAGGCATTCACCCGCGAGCGCATTTCATCCCTTGCCGAAGCTCTGGTTGACACACCGACTTTGATGAAGATTAAAAATCATCCGGCACTGAAGCGCTATGTGGAGCTTTACATGGTCAAGCTGATTAAAAACATTCCGTAAACCGACAAACTTGCCTCCAGAGACGGAAAGTTTTTGGAGGCTTTTTTTATAAACATTTTCAAATATAATGGAGAAAAAAATTGCTTGCAAAAAGACTTGAAAAACTTCACCCCTACGTTCCCGGCGAGCAGCCAAAGGACAGGGACTATATAAAACTGAACGCAAATGAAAATCCATATCCACCGCATCCAGCCGTTGCAGAGGCAATAAAGGGGGCCGTGGACCGGCGGACTGAAAAGCTTGGACTCTATCCCGACCCGGACGCAAATGTTCTGCGCACATCAATCGCCGACATGCTGAATTCGACTGGCGGAGTTTTCTGCACATCAAAAATCAGCGGAGAAAAATGCGAGCCTTCCGAAAAAGACAAAATCCCTTTCACCGTCACGCCCGACATGATTTTCTGTGGAAACGGAAGCGACGAGGTACTCAGCTTTGTTTTCTACACATTCTTTGACAGCGACCGACCTCTTGTGATGCCGGAGTTCACATACAGTTTTTACCCGGTGTACTGCGGCTACTACGGAATCCCGATGGACGCAATCCCGCTGAAATCAGACTGGACCTTGGACAAAGAAAAAATGCTTTCCAGCGCGAACAAAAACAATTCTTCAATAATCTTTGCGAACCCCAACGCACCGACCGGACTTTCTTTGACAAGGGATGAGGTGGCCGAAATGATTCGCAAAGCACCGAGGGACAGAATTTTTGTTGTGGATGAGGCCTACTGCGATTTTGGCGGAGAAAGCTGCATTCCCCTTCTGAAAGATTTTGACAACCTTGTGATTGTCCGCACGTTCAGCAAAAGTCTTTCGTTCGCCGGGATGAGGCTTGGCTATGTTGTCTCCAGCCCGGATTTGATAAAGGCGATTTTTACCGTAAAAAATTCGTTCAACCATTTTCCTGTTGATTTTATCACCCAGACAGCAGGTGCCGCATCATGCAAAGAAGCGTGGTACTATGCGGAGAACGCAAAAAAGATTGCGGACGAGAGGGATTCGTTCACAGAGTTTTTGAGGCAGCGCGGTTGGTTTGTAATCGACAGCAGGACGAATTTTGTGTTCACAAAAAAAGACGGTCTTTCGGGGGATGCAATCTACCAGGCCGTAAAAAAATCGGGCATATTGATTCGCCATTTTGCAACTCCGGGAATTGAAGATTTTGTCCGCATAACAATCGGCACTCACGATCAGATGGAGCAGCTCAAAAAAACGTTGGAGTCATTATGAAATTTTTGGTACTGTCCGACATGCACGGAGATTTTGAAAAACTTGACAGGCTGGGCGAAAAATTCAAGGCCGCCGATGCCGTGATTTTTGGAGGGGATTTTTCAAAATTCAAAAGTCCGGAAACTGGACTTCCTGCAATGGAAGCTCTCTGCAAAAAACATGACGTGATTTTTTCGGTAATAGGAAACTGCGACGAGCCGAACCTTTTGGTTGAGTCCGAAGCAAGGGACATTAACGTTGAAGGTTCACTTGTAAATCACGAAGGACTCTTTTTTGCGGGAAGCGGCGGTGGAACCAAATTCACAGGAGAAGCTCCTTTTGAACGTACAGAGGAAGAGCTTCTTTCGGATTTGAAAATCATAAGCGAGCAGGAAACCACCGAATGGGACAACCTGATTCTGGTCCTGCACAATCCTCCGAAAGACACAGGGTGTGACAAAATCAAGTCCGGCATCCACGTCGGCTCCCAGGAATTGAGGAATTTCATTGAAAAATATAAGCCCCTTGCCGTTGTTACGGGCCACATCCATGAAAGTGCCGCAGTAGATAAAATTGGAGACACCGTAATAATGAATCCGGGCGCACTTTTTGAAGGACGCTATGGTTGGCTTGAGGTCGAATCAAGCAACGGAAAATGGGAAGTCAAAAAATCGGAGCTTTTGGAAATCTGATAAAGACTGGGAGTTTTTTTTACAATCCCAGTTCGCTATGGGAATTTATTCTGTATGCTGTTACAAGTAAAACATCATCTTCTTTTGTGTAGATAAGCACAAGGTCAGGATTTACATGGCAGTCCCTAAAGTCTTTTAGCTTTCCTTTTAACTGGTGGTCCCTCTGTTTCTCTGGAAGAGGGGCGCCGGACAGAAGGATTTCAATTACAGAATCAACGAGTTTTCTGTTAGCTTCGTTTAGCCGCTTGTATTCCTTGTCGAATTTTTTTGTTGTTGATAATTTATATCGATTTGGCACGCCTGTATTCCTCCATGGTGGAATAGGTTTGGAGCGTTCCGTTCCTCATTTGTTCACGAATTTCCTCACGCTCGGCCAGTAAATCATCTTCCAGGGAATTTGTTTCTTCGTTTATGAATATTTTTTTCAGTTTTTCGGAAAGAATTGAAATGGCCGATACCAGTTCTTCTGTAGAAAAAGAGTCCGTAAGTTTGTTAAAATCTGCCAAAGCCGCATCTGACATAAGCGAATCTCCGTATTGATTTTAGTTATAATCCCCGTGCAATCCTGAACCCCTGATAGGTGTAGGCTTCGTTCGGGTCGTAGGCGTAGCGGTCGCCAAGGTATGTGAAGAAGGTTTCTTCTGACCAGCCCGCTCCACGTGCTACACGGCTTTCTCCCATTACAGGTCCGGTGGCTCTCTGACCCTTTTTCACAACATTGTATTCCTTGAACCAGTCCCAGCAGTATTCAATCACGTTTCCGCTCATGTCAAAAAGTCCGGCTCCGTTTGCAATTCCGGTTGCTGGATAAACAGGTTCGTCTTCCAATGGTGAGTCGGCTCCGGCAGTTCCTACCGTGTGGGTTCCGTTTGCGTTGTCGCTGAGCCATGCAACATCTTCGGCTGTAAGGGTGCCAATTTCTCCGCTGCATGAGTCGGCGGTCTGCAATCCCCTGTTCGTTTTTCGCGCGGCATATTCCCATTCTGCTTCGGTCGGAAGTCTGTAGCCGTTTGCGTTCCAGTCACATTCGGCAAGGTCACAGGAAATTGTGTCTCCTGAATCCCGCAGGATTTTTCCGCCAAAAGAGTAGCAAGGTTTGAGTCCGTTTTTTTCCGAAAGAGCGTTGCACCAGACCATCGCATCGTACCAGCTGATTTTTGTCACCGGCTGATATTTTCCGGCAGACGATGGTTCCTTTCCGACAATTCCACGCGAACCTTCCTGACCAAGATTTTCAAAAATATATCCACGTGCCTCGGCCCAGATGCGGACGGAATACCAAAGTTCGTAGGTGGTCTCGTAGCGGTTCATGGCAAACGATGTCAAATATCTCTCCGCAGTAATGTTTTCCACGCCCTCACCGATTGTGTACTGGATATAATTTGCTCCACGTGCAGGCTTGAATTCCATCATATCTATAGAAGAAAAATTGCTCTGGGCAAAAAGTGATGCCGCAACAAAGACTGTCGCTCCTAACGCCAAAAGTTTTTTCATTTCTTTGCCTCCATGTTTTTTGCGGTCTTCTTTTTCTGGACCTTCTTTTTCGTTGTCTCAAGGCTTTTCTCCAGCTGCATGAGCGAACGCTTCTGTTTCTGTGTGGCCCTTCTTTGTTTAAATGTATTTGGAGATGCTTTGGTTACTTTTTTCTTTGTCGTTTTGACCGTTGAGGTGATTTTGCTCTTCATTATGATTACGTAGGTGAAAATGGAAACGACAATGGACATCACCGCGATGATTATTGCTCCGACCCATCCTGAATTTGCCCACGGGAGAGGCACGTTGATACCGAAGTAGCCGGAAATTATCGTTGGAATCATAAGCACAAGGTTCCAGCCTGTCATGGTTTTCATAACGATGTTCAGGTTGTTGGAAAGAACCGTGGCAAAAGAGTCGTTCATGCTTGTCATAATGTTCGAGTAGGTTTCCGCCATCTCCATAGCCTGCCGGTTGTCAATCTCAACGTCGTCCAGCCAGTCAATGTCGTCTTCGTCCAGCTTCATGATTTTGGACTTGCGGATTTTTTCAAGAAGCAGCTGGTTGCTTTTGAGCGCGGTTGAAAAGTATACGAGAGATTTCTGGATGTTCAAAAGCTGAATCAGCTCGTGGTTCTGCACCGACCGGAGCATTTCGTTCTGGATTGTGACGGCGCGTCTGTTAAGCTCCTTCAGGTAGCGCAAAAAAGTAGTGTCCGAACGTGAAAGAAAGCGGATTGCGAATGCCGGAAAGTCGTTGATTTTAAGCTCCTTGATTCTGTTTGCGGCAAAATCCTTGAGAACCTCGCAGTCCGTCCAGCAGATTGTTATGAAAAGCTTTTCCTTCATTATGATTCCAAGCGGAGTGCAGAAATAGCTGATGTCGTCGCTCGGTGAAAAAACCGGAAGACGGAGGATTGTGAGCGTGTAGTTATAGTCGTCATTGTATTCCACGCGGGAAAGTTCGTCGGAGTCCAAAATGTCCAGCATGTTTTCCGGGTCGATGTTGTATTTTTCCTCCAGCTCGATAATGTCGTCCCTTGTCACGGATCTTGCGTCAACCCATGTGACCTTGCGGCCGTCAAGCTCCTCCTCATCCAGATTTACAAGCTTACCATCTTCCTGCTGCCAATATGTAATCATAGGTTTTCTCCTTGCAGAGCGCAGTCTACCAGCGACTATCGAGTAGGGGGACTCTTAAAAAATTCATTTTTTAGATATACCTAGTGTAGCCTTAAAAATATAGCAGAATTTCAATCTTTTGGCTACCATGCCTGCGGGCGAAAATTGTTCCCTAATACCACAGCTTCCGATCCACAAGATAGTGCAGGGGTTTTCCCTCCGCAAAGTTTTTCAAATCTTCCAGGAACATCAGCACGTTTCTGTCCTTTGTGTATGGAATCGTCATGTTTCCGGCGACATGGGGAGTGATTAAAAGTTTTTTTGTTTTCCAGAACCTGTGGTTTTTTGGAAGCGGCTCGGTCTGGAACACGTCAAGGGCTGCTCCAGCTAGATGTCCGTTTTCAAGGTTGTCAGAAAGGGCGTCTTCATCAATTGCGGAACCACGTCCCACATTTACGATGTAGGCTCCGTCCGGTAAAAGGCCAAGCCTTTCGCGAGAAAGAATACCGACTGTCTCAGGGGTTGCAGGAAGGCTCATTGCAAGAAGATCCGTCTCCGGAAGGATTGAATCAAGCTGGCTCACGGGCAGTACCCTGTCATAAATCTCTGCGCCGCTTTTTCCGCTGCGGCACACTCCGACAATGGCGGACGGTTCAAATGCCCTGACCCTTTTTGCAAAGCTTGTCCCAATGTCTCCCGTTCCCAAAACCGTGATGCGGCAATCCTTTAGAGATTTTTGTGGACGAGGGTTAAGCCACCGGCCGTTTTTGGTTTCATCCATAAACTCGTCAAGCCTACGCATCATTACAAGCGAAACTGCAATTATATGTTCGGCGATTGAAACTCCATAGGCTCCTGCGGCATTTGTCAGCAGGCAGTCTTCGTTTGCAAAATACCCCGGAATCATAAGGGAATCGACACCCGCCCATGGAACGCAAAGCCATTTTAATTTTTTGCTTGTCCTTGTGACCGTGGGCGCAAAACCGTAGATTATGTCCGCATCAAAATTGGACTCCGGGATTTCAGTTTCGGATTTATAAAAGAAAACTTCCGCATCAATTTCACAAGCCACCTTTTTGATGATGTCGAAATGTTTCTCCTCAAGCTGATTGTTTATCACCAATATTTTCATTTTACCGTTCCCTATAATTTCTTTGACACAAACAAGCCTGTCAGAATGTACGCCAGATTATAAATCAATTTTTCCCATAATCGAATATGTCTACAAAATAAATATCTTCCGGGCCGTATACGAGCACATGGGAATCAAATCCGCTTTCAAGCATCATGGTCAGGGCTTTTGTATTTTTTTTAAGCGCAAGAACCAGCGGACTTTCTTCCGGGGGCATAGCTTCGGCTTTATAACCGCTTGCGATAATCCTTTCCAGTAACTTTGTGTCTCCTGTTTCTATTGCCTCAATCAGCGCATAATACTCTTCGGATTTGTATACATTCCGCGCCGCCAGTATGTATTCATTTTCAGAACACATTCCCTCGTCCGTTGTGTGCGACCTTTCGATGGTTTTACTCACATAGCATCCGGCTTCCTCATCCCATTCCAAAATGTGCTTCATGTTTTCGTAATGTGGATTATCCCATTCAAGATAAAAAGGAGAGTCCCCCGTATTCTGCTCCAGATACAATACATCGCCGTTATAATATCCAGGATATCCACCGCTGCTTCCGGTGACCATTTCGGTAAAATCTCCTGCGGTAAAATTTTTCCCATCGTAATTTATGTAGCCGTTTATATAAAAATATGTTCTCCCGGTTTTGTACAGTGGAACAAAAGATTTGCTGCTTGAGATGAGTATAACGTCGTGCCCTGACACCCAGCCTTCCCTGAAATCATCTTTTGTTTCAATCCGCCAGCGATGGAATGTCTCCCCTGATTTATACTGGTATGAATCTTTTGAAACCCGGGTAAAATTGACCAGTTCGCCTTTCGGAAGATAAAAGAGCGGCTGCTCGTCAAATTCGTGTGTCATATCCTGATAAACGGGAGTATCGTCGTGCGCGATTACGCCGAACATGCCATGCAGGACGCTGAATGTTTCTTCGCCTCTGAAAAGATAGTAATCCATATCCCGCTCCTGCCCGAACAGAAACGAAAGATTTAAAACCGCCATGAATGTGAACAGGATTCTCTTTTTCATTTTTCCTCCTCATGTTTGCATCCAGAGCAATCATATTACATAGTATACCGCATTTTTAATTTTTGGGCTATTTGTACTTGCGGTAAATTTGTTTACATCCGCTAAAACTCCCTGAGTGCGTTGGCTATGCTGAATGCACGGTCGCCGAATTTTTCTATCTGGCGGACAAGGTCGATGTAGAGAAGCTCGGTCTTTACGTTTGCTCCGCTTTCGAGGCGCTTTCTTGCTACCTTTTTCAGGTTGTGGCGGAACACGTCTATCTGGGTTTCAATTTCCTTTGCGATTGTGAGCTTGTCTTCATCCAGGTGCTTGTTGATGTTTGTGCTTACGAACACCATGCTCTGGCGTGCCAAATCAAGGTACGGGTCAAGCCTGTCCATGTCTTCCTGATTGAACGACATGTTCTTTTCGATGGACTTTTTCAAAAGCAGCGCAACGTTGTAGCAGTCGTCGGTCATTTCCTCAAGGTCGTCCACAATCTGCTGGATTATGATGAGGCTTTCTTCCTGTTTTTTGCTGAGGGGAAGCCGTGCGCAGTGGACCAGATAGTTGGTAAGTTTTTCCTTCATCTGGTCGGCGTAATCTTCCTGCTGTGTCAGACGCTCAAAATGCTCGTCGATAAAAGTCTGGCTCCGGTCGGAGAATCCCTTTTTCACGCCCTCGAACATTTCGGTGACAAGAACGGTCATGTCCTGTACTTCCTTTTCCGCGCGGACAATATACATGGTTGCGTTTTCGCGTCCACCGGTCTCGTTGAATTCCAGAACATATTCGTTTCCGTGGCTGGCATCCTTGTCCTTGACCAAAAATTCGACCAGCTTCGTAATCTGGTATGTGAACGGAAGACAGGCAAGGGATGTGATTGTCTTGAGGATTGTGTGAAGGGCCGCGATGTGGTATGTAATGTTCTCCTCTGGCGCACCCGGAATCACAATGTCAACAAGATGCAGGAATGGAGTGAAGAATATGCAAGCAAGGATTACGGTGGCCACATTGAAAAGCACGTGGACCATTGCCGTCTGTTTTGCCGCGGAATTTGAGTTCATAGAAGCAAGGACTGCATCTATTGTCGAACCGATGTTGCTTCCGATGACCAGTGCGGCGGCGAATTCCCAGTTGATGAGTCCACCGTGTGCCATGGTGATTACAATTGCGCTTTCAGCCGATGACGAGTGAATCAGTGCGGTTATGACAATTCCCGCAATCACCCCGATTATTATGCCGAGAACGCCCATGTCGTTGAACTTCATCAAAAAGTTGAGCGCACCGTTTTTTGGGTCGATTGTGTCCGAAAGCCAGCTGAGACCGATGAACAGCATTCCGAATCCCATTATCGCTTCGCCGATGGACTTCTTTTTAAGTTTTTTGATTATGGTGATTATGTAGCCCAGACCGAAAATCGGGATTGCGAATGTTGAAATCTTGAAGTTGAATCCGAAGAAAACGACCAGCCATGCGGTGATTGTCGTACCCACGTTCGCACCGAGAGTTACGCCCACGGACTGCTGTACGGTCATAAGTCCCGCGTTTACGAAGCTGACCTCCATTGCCGTAGTTGCACCGGACGACTGGATTACGAATGTCAGTGCAAGACCGGTGACAAAGCCAAGGAAACGGTTTCCCGTCATAAAATTCAATGCGGACTGAAGTTTTTCACCCGCACTTTTCTGTATGCCTTCGCTCAGCATTTTCATGCCGAAAAGCAAAAACGAGAGGCTTCCAACCAACTGGAGAATCGTGACAACAACGTTCATGTCTCCAGTCTATCGGATTTTTCATTTATTTTCAATTAAACGAAAGCTCTAAAACCCATTTTCACCGAACGGAAATCCGTAATATTCGTGGCCGGGGTATACAAGCGCATCCGGGTGGACAATCTTGTGCAGGCTTGCAATGGATTTTGTCAGTTGGGCTTCATCTCCAAGCGGAAGGTCGGTTCGTCCGTATGCCATGTAGAAAAGCGTGTCTCCGGAAATCAAAAGTTTTTGAACCTGGTTGTAAAGGCAGATGCTCCCCGGTGTGTGTCCCGGAGTTGATATGATTTCCCATTCCGAAAGAGCGTCCCTTGTTCCTTGGGTGCATGACGAAAAAACGTCCAAAGCGGCGAGTGTCTTTCCTTCTTCAAGAAATCCGTCGGGAGAGGGGAGGTCCGTAACCGTGGATAAAAAATTAAGGAACGGAATTGCGGCAAGGGATTTTTCCTGCAAATCTTTTGACATGGGGCCTATGAAAGCAGCGTCCGCCCTGTGAATCAAGAGAGGAACTTCCGGGTATTCAGATTTGAAATCCTTTATGCCAGAAACGTGGTCAAAGTGTCCGTGCGTGAGGATTACAGCTACCGGGTTCAGATGTTTGTCCTGAAGGGGTTTTACGACTGAAAATCTGTCTTCGCTGTAAAGACAGTCTGCCGGATCAACGACAAAGACAACCTTTCCACAAAGCGGAACTATGTAGGTGTTCACATAGTACGGTCCTGTTGCGACTGAATCAATTTTCATAAGTCCTCCCACAAAAAAATACCGGCGATGCAAAAACAAGCTCACACCGCCGGCACATTTTATTCTATTCTACTATAATTTACTGCTGATTGTTGAAGCGTGACTTCACCTGTCCGTCATCTGTTGTCTCAAAAAACGGCTTGATGTTTTCGTCGCTTGCAGATCCTGATGAAACAGAACTCTGGCGGGCTGCAAATTCGCTCTGCTCGGCCGCAATCTTTGCGGCTTCCGATGACTGTGATTCATCAGCATGTGCCGTGTTTGTCACGTTCTCAGGAATCGGGTCGTTGTTGATTCCAGGCTCGTTTTCGTTTGATGAAGACTCAGCATCAACTCCATCCTCGTCGCCTGCCTTGCGTGAGAATCCGACTGTGAGCTTGCGTCCCCTGTAGTCGTAACCGTTGAGCGCGGCAATTGTCTTTTCGCAATCCTCGGCATAGAGCTGGACAAATGAGTAGCTGGTCAGCACCTTGATTTCACCGATTCTTTCGCGGTCAAGTCCTGCGACTGAAATCAAAAGTCCGAGAAGGTCCCTCGGGAATACACGGCGGTTGCGTCCAATGCTGATGAAAATTGATTTTGCGACTGACGGGTCTATTGTGACTCTTGGTGTGCGCGCTCTTTCCTCGCGGTCCATATTTTCACGTGGGGAGCGGACATCCATTTTATTCATGCCACGGTCGGGGCGGTCGTTTCTGTCCCTTGAGTGGAAGCGGTCGGTTCTGCCTTTTGTTCCAAAGCGGTCACGGTCGTAGCTGCGGTGTCCACCCTGTGCGTTTCTTACAAGAAGGGCCGCAACATACTTTCTTTTTGAAAAGGGCACATTTTTCTTGAACAGCTTATAAGTAGCATTCAGAGCATCGATTTCTCCATCAGATGCGTTATCCAATCCCTTCAGTGCTTCAGCCAAAAAAGAAGCGACCTGCTCTTCGTTAACAACATTGGTGTTGTATGCCATAAAAAACTCCTTTGTTCCTGTGTTCTAAATTTCAGGACACTAAAAAAAATTGATTAAATCTTTAAGATTAAATCTTTTCGGAAATACATAAAATAAATCCCGGACCGTTTTTCTTAAATCCAAACTGTTCAAAAGTCAATCTAAAGGTCTCCGGAACAAGCATTTCCGATGCAAAACAAAAACGAATTCCCCGGTCTGTCAAAGAGGCAAGGCTTTTTGTAAGCAACATTTTACCTATGCCCAGCCCACGGTAATTCTCTACAACGAAGAAATCCGTAATGACTACGGTTTTCCCAGAATCTGGAGGACAGTTTGAAATCAAGAGGCATCCGGCAAAATCACCGGACTGAGACCTGCATACAAAGCCCGACTTTTTGTCCGGCCCTGAAATATTGGAATGATGTTTCAATAAAAAAAGCTGTCCCGCATCCAATTCTGAATCCCCATCCACCAGCGTTTCAAGTCCACTTTCCAAATCGCTTGCGTCGTTCTTTGAAGCATATTCGGAGAAAACAAAATCGTCCAGAAGAAGTTCGTCAGTCTCCTGGCTTACATCGGTGTATTCCTCCTCCAGCTTTTCAAGACCCCACGATTCGCGCAGACTGTTGTACCATTCGATAACGCGCCTCTTCATGCGGTCGTTCTTGAATAAAAACCAGCGACGCTCTACCTCCGGGTACATTTTTAGGACATTTTTAAAATTCCTGAACACCCCCCTTCCACCTGAAAGTGCCGCACGTAAATCATGGTGCGCTCCAGGTGTATACAAATTTTCAGTGAAATCTTCCATTAACTCAAATCCGTCGTCGCTAGTCCAACGTGGGAGAGCATAGAAGTTGTCTTCGTCAAGGTCATCCTCCAGACCGACTTCCTCCATCATCTCGCGTGAGGCCACGGTCCTGTTCTGGGAATCAAAAAACCAATCCCCGCCCTGGTCTTCCATTGAGAAAATTATGTCGTCGATAATGCTGTCGGTCAGTTCAAAAACCATGGCTTTCTAGTTGAGTTCCGAACGTTTTGTGATGACCCTGCTGATAAGTCCGTAGTCCTTTGCCTCATCCGCATTGAGCCAGTAGTCACGGTCGGTGTCCTTTGCAACTTTTTCCAGCGCCGTTCCTGTCTCCTCGGAAATAAGCCTGTTGAGCTTGGCCTTGGTCTTTTCGATTTCTGCGGCGTGGATTTCAATATCTGTTGCTACACCCTTCATTCCGCTTGATGGCTGGTGGATAAGGTAGTGGCTGTTCGGAAGTCCCAATCTTCTTTCCTTTGGGGATGCGAGCAGAATCAATGCGGCTGCCGATGCGACAAGTCCCCATCCGATTGTGTAGACCGGTGCGTTGATGAAGCGGATTGTGTCGAAGATTGCGAAGCCTGCGTCAACATCTCCTCCTGGGCTGTCGATGAAAATATAGATTGGCTTGTCACTGTCGGCCTCAAGAATCAAGAGCTGCTTGACAACTTTGTCCGCGTTTTCTTCGTTGATTTCTCCGCTCAAAAGAATCTGACGTGTTTTAAGAAATTTTTCAGCAAGAGGGTCCGCTCCCTCCTCCTTTTTCTTTGATTCCTCTTCCTCGTCCTCGCAGATGATATTTCCAAAATGATTTCTCATAAAAACTCCAGAACTACAATTGTGTACTCTAGGGAACCGCTGATTAATACACGAAGCATTAATCAGCGGTTCCCAGCAATTTCTCATAATTCTTTATACTATAAGAAATTATTGCGAAATTGCAGATATCAAGGTTAACACTGAACAATCCGCTTTCGGATTATTCAGTGTTTCCTTAGAATATATTAAAAAATCCAGTCAATGTCCACAATACAATTGAATTTTACAGGTCGTCGCCTTTTTCTGCCTGCTGCAGCATGAAGCGGGTCTTGTTGTTTGTGGGGTCCAGGGTCAGGGAATACTTCAATGAGCGTATCGCCGAGTGGTAGTCGTGCAGATAGTAACTCTGTTTTCCCATGCGGTAGAGGATTTCGGCCTTGGTCTGTGGGTCGCTGGCCCTTGCCGATGCCTTGTTCAGATGTTCGAGCGCGACAGCATACAGCTTGTTGCCAGAATAGATGTTTCCTATGTTGATGCTTGCGTTGACCACCGCCTCGTTTTGTCCAGACGCACGGTTGACCGGGCTTCGGCCTGAGTACACCTTGATTATGTGGTCGTAGATGTTTTCGGCGGTCTTTATGTCTCCAGAGTATACCGCAAACCATGCGGCCATCTCACATTCCCAAAGCTCCAGCTCGTCCAGATGCTCCGATGGAATGAATTTTGGAGTCTTCTTTCTTTTTTTCTGGTCCTGCTCGTTCTGGTCGGTATGGGCGGCATGTTCGTAGCGTTCAAAAAGCTCCTTTGCGTCGGCATCCTTTCCGGATTCAAGGAGCGTAATCAATGCGAACCTCATTATTTCCTTTGGATACAGGCTTGGTCCAATCTCGTTTTTTTCAAGAAGCGGCCAGACCTTTGAGGCTTTTTTTGAATTCTCCATGCCCTTTTCCGAGTTGATTACAAGCTGCTGCTCAAGAACCATCAGTTCCGGGGTGGTCTCCTTTTCTTCCGCCGCACGTATGAGTTCAAGCGCGTTTTGAACGGAAATATCCGGGATTTCGCTTTCCCTGTCCATGACCCTTGTGCTAAGTCCAGCGGCCCGAATGTGTGCCGTCATCATGTCGTCCGCAGGTTTTTCCTGCCGTCTAAGTGCGAATTCACCATAGGATGCGAGACCTGGCATGTAGTCCGGGAAGAGACTGACAACCTCTGCAAGTCTTTTGTATTCAAGAACCTGGTCGTCCTCCCCGCGTGCGTAGTTTGCGCTGTTGACATAAGCCTGTGGAATGAAGTGTGAAGCCTCGTACGCAAAGTTTTTGTCCCCCGCGTCCATTGTAAGAAGCTGGTTCCTGACTTTCTCGGCCTCCTCGTCCATGGAGAGAATGTAGTAGTTGTCGGCAAGCAATGCCCTGTACTGCATGACCACTCCGGCTGGAAAATCCTCGTTTTCGTGTGAGAGCATCGCCGCAAGGCTTTCTGAATAAAGTCCGCTGTCAAAAAGCACGAGACCCCAGAAAAGAGCGTCGTCCATGTTTACAGTGCGTCCCGGATAAAAGACAGCTCCGTCCTGGTAGAGACCGTCCTTCATGCAGACTGAGGCAGCGTTCCAGTTCCATCTATATTTTCCAGTCCCAAGATATGCGTCGTTGTAGATTTTTGAAAAGCGGCTGTCGTAGAAGACCTCATTTTTTCTGGATGGGTCCTTTTTCCATGCCTTGTCCTCTTTTGTTGCGCGTCCACCGAAAAGCTCGTTCGCTGATTTTCCTGATTCAATTGTGTTTTTGAGAAATGCCTCGGCATATATTGAGCCGTATTTTGTTCCCGATAGATTTTTTGTAATCTTCAGTGCGTCGCCGGTTCGGTCCATGTCAAGCAGGAGGTTTCCGTAGACCGCGTTAAGTTCGGGAGCCATTTCGCCCGATATTTCTTTTTCCTTTTTGATTGCGTTCTTTATTGTCTTTTCGGCCCGCCCATAGTCTCCAAGATGGAGGTAACGCTTGTATACGCCAAGCCTTTCGTATGTCGTGGTTGACTGACGCTCCGCCTGCTCCAGAGCCGAGAAAGCATTCCTGGAGTCCCCCGCGCTTATATACTTGTCCGCCAAATCAAGAAGGGAAGCGACCGAACCGCCTTCGTAGTGATTGGAACAGGCTGACAGACATGACAAAACCACCGGCACCAAAATCAATGCCAGTGGCTTCGCAAACCGTGTGATGATGTGAAATCTCTTACTTCTGTTTTTCAAGTTCAAGGTCTTTCCGTACGTTGTCCAAAACTGCGTTTATAAACTTAAACGAATCATCGGCACCGTATTCTTTTGCAATGCCGATGGCCTCATCTATCACAATCGACGGAGGAATGTCTTCGCTCTGGAACATCAGAGAAAACACGCTCACCCTGAGGATTGCGATGGAAACCTTGTTGACCCTGTTGAAATCCCACTTTTCGGAGAGGTGGGCCTTTATCACAGAATCAATCTCACCAATATGGTTGATGGTCCCTGCTATCAATATTCGGGCGAAATCGTATTTTTCTGTATTCTTTTCGCCTTCCGATTCTTGGGAATCATCCTTGCTTACCCAGTCCAAAGTCAAGAGACTGTCCAGACTTGCGCCGCCCATTTCGTAGGAGTACATTGCCTGGACCGCCAGTATACGTGCTTTTCTGCGTGACACTTTCCGAACCTACCATTTGAGGAGAGCGTTAAGTGCGTCCCCTGTCTTTTTGCGCTCAACATTTGCCGGAGTGTCCAGAGACTTTGCGACATCCTCGGCTGCCTGTGCGAAATACTGCAGCTGCTTCTGCTGTGTAAGCATTGCCTTGATGTACTCGTATACGGTGACATTTGATTCCGGCTGAACGATGTCGGAGATACCAAGCATCTTGGCGGATTCCTTTTTCTGCACAACATAGAACTGGTAATCTGTCTGTGTCTCGGTGACTTCGCTCACATATCCAACAGCCTTTCCGAACAGCTCATCCATATTGGCGGAACTCCAACCCAGAGCCTGTGCGTATGCGGATGTTTTTGCAATCCACATGCTTCCTGCTGTGTACTTTGTGCCGTTGTCGGGAGAGGTCTTTATGGCGTTCTCCTTGGACTTGTCCTTGACATACTGGTTGCGGAGGTCCTTCGCTGTTGCCTGCGCCGATGATGCGTTGTTACCTTTCTGCACAGTCACAATAAAGATTTTGGCGGAGTCGTTCCAGACAAAGTTTGAGCGGTTCATGTCAAAGAATGAGCGGATTTCAGAATCTGTTGCCGCAATCTTTGCAATCTCTGCCTGCTTCATCACATAGATGTACTGCTGAAGGGTGACTTGGTTCTTGAGGGTTTCCTTGTATTCCTTCAGGGACATTCCCGCCTGTAGCTTTACATATTCCTCAAGAGTTTTGCCTGTGTTTGCCTTGATAAAGTTTGAAAGCTGGGCTTCAGTTGTGAACTGCTGGTTGAACTGCTGTGAAAGCGAGCTGAGGAAATACTGGTCAATCTGGCTGTCCGTAATTACAACTCCCTGCTTTGAGGCTGCCTGGAGAATAAGTTTTTCCTGAATCAAACTGTCAAGAATCTGCTTGCGTGACTCTACATCGGTAATAGCCTGTCCGTACTGCTTTTCATACAATCCAACCTTCGACTTCAGCTGCTTAAGAGTAATAGTCTCCGTCTTGTTCAACTTTACTACAGCAAGTGGTGTCATGTCTCCGCTCTGTGCAAAAACCGATGCCACCAGTGCCAGAGAAAGTGTAATTCCGAGTGCAAAGCGTTTCATATTCATTCCTCTTATCTCAAAAAATTATTTTCGGTAGCGGATTATAAACCGTTTTCCATTCGGGTTGCCCTACGCAGCCCGTTCTAAAAAATACAACAAACCCAGTCCAATTTTGTTACAGCGAACCTTAAATCAATCTCTACTGATTTTCCAATGGAAGACCGCCGGAAATCACGGCCCTGATTCTACGCACTCCCGCAGACGACGACTGTTCCTTCATAATCTTGAAGTCCCCAATCTGTGCCGTGTGCTGAACGTGTGGTCCACCGCAGACTTCCTTGCTGAACCAGCCTTCCTTTGGTCCAATAGTGTAGACCTTGACCTGCTGCTCGTATTTTTCTCCGAACAATGCCCTGGCTCCCTGCTTTTTGGCTTCGTCCAGATCCATTATCTCCATGGAGACCGGCAAATCTTCCTTTATCTTCTGGTTCACTATGTCCTGCACCTTCTGGATTTCGTCCTTGGTCATGGCACGGTTAAAACTAAAGTCGAACCTCATTCTTTCCGCGGTGATGTTGGAACCCTTCTGCGCAACTTCCGGTCCAAGAACCTCGACAAGTGCCTGCTGGAGAAGGTGGGTCGCGGTGTGGTACTTTGTCGTCACCTCGCTGTGGTCCACAAGTCCACCCTTGAATGTTCCAGCAGAAAGATTGCGGCTCTCTTCCTGATGCTTTTTCTCTTCCTCCTTGAAGCCCTCGACATCGACAGTCATGCCGTTTTCGCTCGCAAGATCCTGTGTCAGCTCAATCGGGAAGCCAAAAGTATCGTAAAGACGGAACGCCACACGCCCCGGAATGATTTTCTTTGGATTTTTCTGCAGGTTCGGAAGCAGCTTGGCAAATTCGGACTCACCCGATTTGAGTGTCTTGAGGAATTTGTTTTCCTCCTGCGTAATCTGCTCCTTGATGAAATCCCTGTGCTCGGGAAGCTCCGGGTATGAATCCTTGTAAAGCTCCACCACTATGTCGGCAGTCTTTGCAAGGAAAGCACCCTCGATTCCAAGCTTCAGACCCTCGCGGACGGCACGGCGGATGATTCTTCTAAGGATGTATCCCGCGCCCGTTCTTGCCGGAGTCACACCCTGGGGATCGCCCAGAATGAATGTGGCCGTGCGGCAATGGTCGGCGATTATTCTGATCGAGCAGTCCGTTTTTGCGTCCGCACCATATTTTTTGCCCGAAAGTTCTTCTATATTACGTATGATTGGCTGGAACACATCAATTTCATAGACGGATTTCATGCCGTTAAGTACGGAGACTGTTCTTTCAACACCCATTCCGGTGTCAACGCACTTTCTCTCCATCTCGTTGTATTTTCCGTCGGCATCCTTGTTGTAGCCCATGAAAACGTTGTTCCATATTTCAAGGTATTTTCCGCAGTGGCATCCAGGGCGGCAGTCTGGTCCGCATTTTGGCTGTCCGTTGTCGTAGAAAATCTCGGTGTCAGGTCCACATGGTCCGGTCTGTCCTGCAGGTCCCCACCAGTTGTCCTCGCGCGGAAGGAAGAAGATTCTTTCCTTTGGAATGCCCATTTCCTGCCATCTTGCGGCGGATTCTTCATCGCGTGGAATCACAGTGCCGTTCGCATTTTCGCCTTCGAACACAGTGACGTTCAGTTTTTCGCTCGGAATGCCCAGATACTTGGGGCTTGTCAAAAACTCGTAGCTGTAGGCTATGGAGTCGTGCTTGAAATACGAACCCAGCGACCAGTTGCCCAGCATCTCGAAGAATGTGAGGTGGCTTGGATCTCCGACTGAATCAATGTCGCCCGTGCGGACACATTTCTGGAAATCCGTAAGTCTGTCCCCGGAAGGATGCGGTTCCCCCAGAAGATACGGAACAAGTGGCTGCATACCCGCTGTTGTGAAAAGAACTGTTGGGTCGTTGTTAGGAATGAGGGACTTTCCACTGATTTCAACGTGTCCCTTTGACTTAAAAAATTCTATGTACTTAGAACGTAACTCGTTAACGGTCATAATGTTTTATAGTAAAATATAGAAAGAAAATTTTCAAGTGGTCGGATTGCCTTGGAAAATTTATGGTTTGTAAGATTTTTTTTTGAAAAACTACCTAATAGGGTAGTGTGTTTTTTTTGGGTCGGTGTATTATAAACTCTGGAAGCGGAATTGAGCCGCCGGGAGGTTCTTGTGAAATTCTTCAAAAAGTTTTTGGCTGTGGCATCAGTCTTGTTGTTCGCCAGCGTGGGAGCCTTTGCGCTTGATGTGGATGACATAGGGTATGAAGTCTTTGCCACGATGACTGCCGAGGATTTCGACGAATACTTCAAATATGCTCCTGCCGAAGAGATTTCGGAGGAACTGTTCCACGGAGAGCTTGCCCTTGAAAAGGTTCTGGACGGCGATGAGAATATGGGCTATATTGCGGAGATGCTTTCCGTCATGGCTGCGGATATAGCCGGGGCGGATCCAGATTCCGTGGTCGCTGTTTTCGATAGGGACGGAAGATTTTTTGCCGTCGCGCATTTGGGGTCACGAGTAGGTTATGCCTACTATATTATAGAAAATTAAACTATAAGGAGTAAATTATGGTTAAAAAATTTTTGGCAATTGCCGCAGCCCTGGTTTTGGGATGTGCATCCGTATTCGCTTCAGGCGATATTGAAATTGGCTTTCTTGATGAGACAATGGATTATGACGAATTCATCGAGACATTCGGCGACGTTGAAACGGCATCCTACTGCCTTGACCTCGATCTTGAGGAATGTACCGACGTTAGTGTCATGCAGGAGTTCTTCGAAGTAATGGCGGAGAACGTAAGCGGTCTGGAAGATGGAACCGTGGTTCTTGTCTATGATGACGACATTCTCTATGTATACCAGTGGGGGTCCTGTGAGTCCTTCGCTTTCTTCGTTGACTGAGCATGAATAAAAACTATAAGTTTTAAGGAGAAATATTATGGTAAAGAAGTTTTTAGCACTTGCCGCGGCTCTGGTTATTGGTTGTGTTTCAGCATTCGCAGGTGATGTTGAGATTCAGTTTATCGATTCAATGTCTTCTGATGAATTCTATGACACATTCGCTGATGCCGATGACGCTTCCGACTACTTCGGTTTTGATGTTGAGCCATGCGATGACTATGACGCTATGACAGAGCTGTGGGAAGTAATGGTAAACAATGTGAGCAACGTCGAGGATGAGACTGTTGTCATGGTCGCCGACGAAGATGTCATCTATCTCTGTCTCTGGGGCAGCGGACTCTACTTCGGATATTACTATTAATTCGAGCGCGGTCTTGAAATACATCAAACTTTAATTAAAACAAAACTCCTCAAACCAACCCCATCCCTTGTGGTGGGGTTTTTTGTTGTACGTAGGGACCTCCCCTGTAAAATTGATTTATATGTCGCTGTAACTTTTGTTGTTGTAAGACTGTTGTAATTATGGTAGTCTTAAAGAAACTTCCATATAATACCGTTTTTATTAACGAGGAGGCAGACCATGAGAAAGATTTTAGCGGCGGCGGCAATTCTGTTGATGGGCACTGTGGCGGCATTTGCGATTGAACCGGACGATGTTTTTGTTGACGTTGTTTCCGAAGGTGTCAGCCGTTCTGATTTTGACGAGGCCTTTGCCGATGTGGATGTCGTTTCAGAGGGACTTGATGAGCTTGCGGCGGACCTTGGTGCGTCCATTGTCGCTCTGGAGCCTTTGGACGAGGATGACTATGACAGTGACTTTGATTCTGTCTATGACATAATGATGTCAAGCGTTGAAGGAAAGGTGAAGTCCAAATCCGTGTATGCCGCAATTGCGCTGGACGGTTCGGACGATGACGAGGCTCTTTATGGCTATGTCATTTTCGCCCACTTCAATTCAAAATCTGATGTAAAAATTGCTGCCTACTGCTTTGAGGCTGAGGCGGAATAGGAAAGTATTATGAAGAAAATTTTTGTTGCGTTTGTTGCGGGCCTTGCGTTCTGTCTGTCCGCGTTTGCCGTTAACCCGGACTATGTGGATTATTGTCAGCTGGATTCCATGTCCCGCGATGATTTTGAGGACGAGTATGATTCCTGGGATGATTCCGAAGTGCAGGAGCTTTTTGAGTATCTTGTGGAGGATATCCTTGAGGGCGCTCCCGTTGTTGAGTTCCAAAAGCTGGAGGAGTCCGACGTTGACAGCGAGATTATGGAAATGTGGAACGTGGTCAACAGCCAAATTCCTGCCGTGAGCCGCAATGACGTGTACATGTCCCTTGCCTTCAACGATTTTGAGGACGGAATCTGGGACGGATGGTTTATTATTTCCCACTTCAACAGCAAGGACGATGCCTCATGCTATGCCTACTATTTTGCTGTGGATTTTGGTGACGACGCGACCGCAAGCTATGGTGAGCATATTTACGCCGGTGGTTCCGATGTTGATATTGACGAGAACCTTGCCAACGTCCAGAAGATTGGAAATTCGGACCGCGATGAATTTGTTCTGGAGATTGAGCAAAGCGATGTTACTGCGCTTATGAGCCAGGCCATTGCCGCACAGGGATTTAAAATCGACCAGTTTGCGGAAATCCCGCCGGAGACAATGGACGAGGAAGACCTGGGCGTCATAGACTATGTTGAGAAAAGGATTCTGGAAGATGCCGACCCCGGCGACATGTACGTGAGCATGGTATTCAGGACAATCGACATGGAGAATTTCAAGCTGGACGGATGGGTTGGTATGCACCATTATCAGGATGATGACGACATACTTACATACCTGTACTATTTTTCGTACGGGCTTTAATTTGGTTTCGGGGTGGTGTTGATGAGGAGGACTGCAAAATTTTTTGTCGCGATGGTTTTTGTTGCCTGCGGATTTTTTCAGGCATTTGCTGATACTGTGTCCACCGGTGAAAAGACTGTCGCGGAAAATCAGGAATCTGAATCACCCACCGAATCCACTGTACTAATAGAAGAAAACGAACAGCAGCCGGATGAAAACCATGTCAAGGTAAAATCCCACAGCTACGATGAAAGCACTTCCCTTTTTTTCTATTTCAACAACATGTCGCGCGATGACTTTAAGATTCTGCTGAACCTTGGTTCCGTGCAGGAAAAAACCATTTTCGAGATGGTTGGATTCTTTGGAAACTTTTCCACCTTTGTCCAGATTGGTCTGGATGAAATGGACGAGGCCGAAAAAAAGATGTACGAATTCGCGCAGAGAAACATAATCAGAAAATTCAAGACCAACGATGTCGCGCTCGGAATCATAATCAACAACATGGATTTGCTTCAGGGACGCTTCGAAGGCTGGGGCATAGTCTCCCACATGATTGACCGCAACGACATTCTGAGCCAGGTCTACTATTTCACCGCAGAATTTTAGTTTACAGGGGAGTTCCCCTAAGAACCTCCAAATTTTTTTACAAAATTTTAGAAACAATGTTATAATATAGAAAGCTCTAAAGATTCAGACGGAGGTTTTCTATGAAAAAGATTATTACAATCAGCCGTGAATATGGAAGCGGGGGGCATACGATTGCCAAACTTCTGGCGGAAAATTTGGGCTACAGTTTTTATGACAGTGAAATTATAGACGTGGCGGCACAGAATTCTGGACTTTCGCCTGACTTTATACGGACTTCGGAACAAAATCTTTCATCGGGCTGGCTCTACAATCTTTTGCTTGGACCGACATACGCAACATCCGGTTCCGCTGGACTTTCCGGGGCCATGGGTGGGACTCCGACACTTCCACTTGCGGACCAGGTTTTCAATGCCCAGAGGAAGGCCATAATCGACCTGGCAAAAAAGGGACCCTGCGTGGTGGTTGGACGCTGCGCCGACTTCATCCTTAGACACGAGGACTGGGTTCAAAAGGACGAGCTTCTGAATGTGTTTATTTATGCTCCACTTGCCGACAAGGTTGCCCGGGCCATAGAACGGAAGGGACTTGACCCAAAGACTGCGGAAAAGGAGGTCAAGCTGATTGACAAGCGGCGTGCGAACCACTACAACACCTTTACCGAACGCACATGGGGAAAACGCGACCACTACGATTTGCTTGTGAACAGTTCTTTGCTTGGACTTGAAAAGACTGCGCTTATGCTTTCGCAGATTGCAAAAGTCTGACGGACGCAGATGAAAAAAATCAATGGACCGGTCTCCGGGAATTTTTTAAACAGACTCAAAATCAAGCAGAAGCTGCTCTTCATTTATTCTGTGGCATTTCTTCTGCCCATGGTCATAATCACGGTGTGCCTTTCGAGCTGGTTCTATGGTCTTCTCAGGAACTGGAGGGTGGAGCAGGCAAAGACCTCGATAGCGCATACGTCTTCACTTCTCCTGGACATGATTCGCAGCGCGGAGGAACTTAGCGACTCGCTTTACATAAACAGGGCGGTGCAGGACACAATCAGCCGCAGCTTTTCGACAAACCAGGAAGTCTACGACCGCTACATGGAGCTTGATTTTCTGGACGACTTTCTCCACGCCACAACCGATGTTGCAAGCTTCAGATACTACACGGAAAACCAGACCCTCCTTGACAATTCCTATTTCTGCAAATCCACCGAGGATGTGAGGACTTCCTCATGGTACAAAAACGCGAGGGACGCAGCCGGAAAAATCACATGGCAGATGAAGAACGACAGCATAACGAGCGACAGAATGCTTACATTGACCAGGGCTGTGTTCAGAAAGCCGGATGGAAAATTTCTTGGCGTGCTTGTAATTTATCTGAGCAATGAAAAAATCCAGAAACTTCTTTCAAAGCATGAGAACGAGACTTTCCTTTGCGTAAACGGAAGAATAGAATTTGCGTCCGGGGAGCTTCCAGATTTGCGCCGTCCCGTTTTGCTGAACAGGAATCTTGAGCCTGACAAAACAGCAATTTCCGATGGCGAGTGGGGTGGTGAAAAAGTCCTTGCACTTATGAATGCACTCTCGAATGTCCGTGGTTCCATTGTTCTTGCGCAGGTCATAACGCAGGAAAACATGGTCGAGGCAACTTTTTTTGGTGTGCTGATTTGTGCTGCAATCATGCTTGTGGGTGCGATGGTTTCGTTGTTTTCTATATTCATGTTCTCGAGATATTTTTCAAGGCGCGTCGATTACGTCAAGGGTGAAATCAAGAAGGTCGTTCAGAACAAATTCGAGCTTGGACCCAGACTTAGCGGAACGGATGAGTTTGTTGAAATCTACGACTCACTGGAGACCACCGCGAACAACATCAAGACCCTTATTGATGAGGTTTACCAGCACAGAATCAACCGGGAAAAACTTTTGGCACGTCAGAACGACATCCGCTTCAAGATGCTTGCCAGCCAGATAAATCCGCATTTCCTTTTCAACACTCTGGAGACAATCCGGATGCAGGCACTCGCCGATGGAAACAAGGAGGTCGCCCGCACGATAAAACTTTTGGCAAAAATCCTGCGCCACAATCTGGATGCCACGGACCAGCCGGTTCCCCTTGTCGATGAGATGGAGGCCGTCAGCAATTATCTGGACATCCAGCATTTAAGGTTTGCAGACCGTGTTTCTTATGATATTATGTTTATGTGCAATGTTGACGGAATTGGAATCCTGCCGCTTTTGATTCAGCCGCTTGTCGAGAATTCATTTTCGCATGGGCTTGAGGAAAGGAAGCCCGGTGGATTTATCTGCATAACGATTGACACTGACGACGACGGAAGTTTGCTGATTAGGATTAGTGACAACGGATGCGGAATGTCTGAGCAAAAACTGGAGCAGCTGAGGTCCAGACTCGCGACAGGCACGGTTGAAAAATTTACCACGTCCATCGGAATGGTGAACGTCAACCAGCGAATCAAACTGTATTATGGCGAAAAGTATGGGCTTCAGATTGAGAGCCGGATAAACGAAGGCACGGAAGTCGTGATGAAAATTCCAAGGGTCCCGCTGACGGGAAAGGGTGAAGTTGAAGATGTCTAGAAGACCTTTAAAAGTTTTGATTGCCGATGACGAAGAAATTGTCCGCAAGGGATTGAAGAACATAATCGACTGGGAGCGTCTTGGTTGCGAAATTTGTGGAGAGGCTTCCAACGGCGAGGATGTGCTTGAAAAAATTGTGTCGCTAAAACCCGCTATTGTCATGCTTGACATAAACATGCCGGTCAAAACTGGAATCGATGTTTTAAAGGAAATCAACGAGCATCCGGAAATTGTGTCCCGGGTGCCGGAGTTTTTGATTCTCTCGGGCTACAGCGATTTTGAGTACGCACAGAAAGCCTTGAACTATGGGGCCAAGGGGTATATCGTAAAACCTGTTGACGAGGATGAGCTTGAGAAGAAAATTAAAAGCATTGTAAAGGAAGTCCATGACGAAACGGAGGTGGACACGCTAAGGACCAACGCAAAAAATCTTGAGGTGGAAAAAAAGTTTTCGCGCATGTTTCTTTATGGGAACGTTGCGGACGCTTTTTCCAAGGACGAGGATGGCGACGACCGTTACAGCGTGCTGATTGTTTCCCCGGAGCTTTGTGGATGTGCGGAGCAGCTGCAGGTTATGAAGATGGCGGTGCAGGAAAATTTTATGTACACCAGGCACTTTGATTTTGCCATGGAGCCGATGTACATAATCCTTTTCAAAAACGAGAGCGAGGAATCCATTCTCAGGCATCTTGGACGGTTCTGCAACAAGTTCCAGAAAAATGGTGAAGGCTCTCTTGTCGCGGTCGGGGAACAGCTTGTCGGTCTGGAGGGTGCGCTTGAGTCATTCAACCAGGCAAAAAAAATCTACGAGCAGATGTTCTTTTTTGCTCACAGACCCTATGTCACAATCCGCGATGTGCAGAACGACGAGGACGCAAAAATAAGGATGCAGCCGCACACGGTCAACGCAAGCGAAAAAGAATTTTTCCAGTGCATCCCAAAACTGATTCAGTATATCGAAATCTATGACCTGCAAAAAATCCGCGCGACATTGGATTCTCAAATCAGATGGCTGAAAAGAAGTTCGCTTACGGTGGACCAGATTAAAAAACTGTGCATGGCATTTATTGTCGAGACGCAGAACGCAATCAGGACGAAGCATCCGGAAAAGGAACTTGAGACCGTCCCCGCTCTTGATTTGGTCAACCTGATTTACACTCAGAATTATTTTGACGGCATGATTGCGATTGTGTCGGACTTTACGCTTGGACTTGCGGAGTCGTTTACATCCAACACCGCGAACTCAACAATTTTGAAGGTCATCCAGTATGTGCGGGCGAACTTCAACACGGATTTGAAACTGGAGATGTTGGGAAATCTTTTCAACTGCAACAGCGCGTATCTTGGAAAAAAATTCCGTGAATACACTGGTGTTCCGTTCAACACGTACATGGACATAATCCGCATTGAGGAGGCGAAAAAACTTTTGCTCTCCAGTCCGCTTAAGATTTACGAAATCTCAAAACTTGTGGGCTACACAAACACGGATTATTTTTATCTGAAATTCAAAAAGCACACGAACATGACTCCAAAGGAATTCAAAAGCTCAAGTCATGGCGACGGGGAGAATTCGGAAAATTGAAAAACAGAAATCCTTTTTTCGGTTTTGTGAAAATTTTTTTTGCGGCATTTTTTTTGTTTGCGCTTGTCTCATGTGGAAAAACGATTGGGGAGGATGAGCTTTCCATTTACAATCCCGCGACCTTCACTTTTTACAACGGGGACCTTGCAAACTATCTGCCGTTCACCGACCCTGTTGCAAAGGAAATAACCGCGCGCACTGGAATCACTCTGGAGCTGTCGCCGTCACGTTTCACAACAACGCAGGACATTCCCATGATGATTGCTTCTGGCCGCTACCAGGATTTTATCTACGCGAAAAGTGAGATTTCGGATTTGATTGAGGCGAACGCCATTGTTGCCCTGGACGACTGGATTTCACCAAGCGGAGAACATGTGAACCTGATTGAAAAATACGGACAGAATTTCAAGGCGCTCTACGGGGACCAGCTTGTGAAACTCCGCCACGAGGATGGACACATCTACACGTTCGGGACCTACGAAATCAAGCAGGCGATAAACGAGACCAACGGAATCATGCAGATTCAGCATGCGGTTTTGAAGGAGCTTGGATATCCACGGCTGCGTACTCTTGAGGATTTTTCTGGCGCGCTCAGGGCATACATCAAAAAGCATCCGACGGTGGACGGAAAAAAGACCATAGGGCTTTCGCTTTTGACAAAGGACTGGCTCTGGTACGTTGGCCTTTCAAATCCGGGAAACTATGTGATTGGCTATCCCGACGACGGACAGTGGATTGTGGACCGCGAGACGCACAATGTGGAATACAAGTTTTTGAATCCAGAGATGGACCAGTATTACAGATGGCTGAACGGTCTTTACAACGAGGGACTTCTGGATCCCGAATCGTTCACCCAGACCGAGGACATGTGGAAGGCAAAAATTGTTTCCGGTGTTGTCCTTGGGCTTTCAAGTCCTGGATGGGAATTCAAGGACCCGTGCAAAAATCTTGTGGCGGACGGAATGAGCGAGCGGACCTACGCATATCTTCCGATTGTCGCGGACGCAGAAAAATACAAGGACCCTTCGCTTACCGACTATGGGTATTCCGGTGGATGGGGAATCAGCATTTCAAAGAGCTGCAAGAATGTTGTTCTCGCGTTCAAGTTCATCGACTGGATGTGTTCGGAGGAGGCCCAGATTTTGACCAACTGGGGAATAGAGGGCGTGAACTATGTCATAAAGGATGGCCGCCGTTTTGTCACGGAGGAGGAGAACCAAAAAAAATCCAGCGACGTTGACTACAGCAAAAAGACTGGCGTTGGACTTTGGACCTATCCTTTCCCCGAATGTGGAAGCGGCGCGAAAGATAAAAATGGCGACTGGATGACGACAAACTCAATGGAGCAGATTGTCAATGCGTATCTTCCTGTCGAAAAGGAAACCCTGGAGGCCTATGGCGTGCGGACCTGGACCGAACTTTTTCCACAGGGCGAAGAACTTTACAGCCCAATCCACGGACAGATGTGGCAGTATCATCTACCGAAGGACGTGAGCGACACAATTGATGCCGCCGACCGCTATGTTCTGAACTCGCTGATTGCATGCATAGTGAACCCCCCGGAGGAATTTGATTCCCGCTGGCAGACCATGGTTGAGACATTGAAAGAGATGGGCGTTGAAGAGGCCGGCCAAAAGATGACGGAGATTGTCAACAAAAAACTTAAGCTGTGGTATGGGGACTAGGTTGCTGCGGGGGGACTCCTTCTACTCCCCGTATTCCCCGAATTCGCATCCGATGTTTTCCGCACGGATTTTATCAACCAGTTTTCCGTGGCGGTAGAGTTCGACTGTTCCGCTTCCGTTGCCTCCGTTCCAGAGCCGGTTGTGGCGTTTTTTGCCGTCGGGGGATTCGTAGTTCACAAGGAGCATGTCGCTTTTTTTGCACCGCACGTCCGTGACCATTTTGTTTGCCCAGGTCCTTTGTTCCACGTGCCAGACAATTTCTTCATCATTTTCCCTGCAGTCGAATTTTGTTTTGCATCCTGTCCAGAATTTTGAAAAATTAAATTCAAATGGCTGACCTTCATACCAGAATGCGGAAAGCAGTTTTCTTGGAAGCGGGATGAATCCAACTTTCGGTCGTCCGCCTCCAATGTCGAAAACGGAGTCCAAAAGTTTTTTGCCTGTCAGCTCGCTTGTGAGATTGTTCGACGAAAGCCATATCCATGGGGAAGTAAAATTTTTACCCCAGTTTTTGTCGGCATATCCGTAGGAATCTTCCGGGCGGACCGTGTATTTTGTGCCGTTCCAAATCACCTCGCCGGAAAACGCGCTCTTCATTCCCTCTGCGTGCCAGAACATTTCAAAAAGCTGCATTTTTCTGAACAGGGGACCGGCTCCGTAACCCACGTTGAAGGCAACCTGTTTTTCTATTTTCAGATTGAAACTCATTTCTCCGCTCTGGCACATGTATTCCGGGTGATTTTCCGCATCCTCTTTTGAGACGCAGATTTTTCCGCGAATCTCATTTTCTGTAATGTAGCAGTCACCGGCAGAAACCTCAAACGGTGCGCCAAAAGAAACTTTACATTCTTTCCATCCGAAAAATCTGTGCAGCTGGGCGGCGTCCTTTCCCCATGCGCCCGCTTTTACCATGAGATATGAAGGTCTTTTTCCGGCATCCAGATTTTCTTTCAGCTGACCGAAAACTGGTTTTTCTTCGCCCAGTTTTGGATTGCATAAAAAGAACTCAATGAAAAATGACTTTTCTTCACCTGTCTGCGCGTTGTGCCCGGTAAATGAGTGCCACCACCAATCGTATCCTTTTTTTGCCTGTCCCCCGAAAAGCTGGCAGGCATTTCTTTTTATATCATGTGAATTGAACATTTTAAGCCCCTTGCGTGAATTCAATGGTTAATCTTTGAAAAAACAGAGTTTAATTATTATATCACACATAAACGAATCTTGTTAGATTATAAAAAATTTGATATTTTAAGAAAAGGTGGATTATGAAAAAATATTATCTTTTTGTCACGGTGTTTTTTTTATTGTTTGTTCCGGGTCTTTTTGCTGATGAGAATGAAAGCAATCAGATTGTAGAAAAAATAAATCAGAAACTGGTGTACGTGCCCGGCGGAAATTTTTTCATGGGAAGTGAAAATCAGGAAGAAAATGAAAGCCCCGTCCACAATGTTTCGCTGGATTCTTTTTCGATTCTAAAAACGGAAATCACTCAGGAAGAATATTTTGCCGTAACAGGAGAAAATTTTTCATATCATAAAAATCTGCAGTATCCGGTTGAAGAAGTTTCATGGTATGATGCGGTGGTGTTCTGCAACAAGCTCAGCATTCTTTCCGGGCTTGAACCTGCATACAGTCTTGACGGAGAAACCAATCCTGATTTGTGGGGTAAGGTTCCGCGTCTGGATGCTTCAAAAGATGAATTCGATTTGTGGAATAAAATAGAATGGAACCGAAACTCAAACGGTTATCGTCTGCCTACCGAAGCCGAGTGGGAATATGCTGCCCGCGGTGCATTGCTTGATGGAGGCTATGCATACAGCGGTTTTGAAAATCTTGATGACGCAGGCTGGTGGAAAGATAATTCCGCTCAGAAAACGCATGAGTGCGCGTCTTTGCAACCTAACGAAACGGGACTTTATGACATGAGCGGAAATGTCTGGGAATGGTGCTGGGACTGGTATTCGCGCTATTCTTCTGAAGCTCGGGCAAATCCTGATGGAAACGGAAAATCATTAAGCGGAAGAAAGGTAAGAAGAGGAGGCTCTTTTAAAAGCGACGGTAAGTTTTGCAGGAACACAAACAGGGCAAGTACGGCACCTGAAATCCGCGGAAGGGATCTGGGATTCCGTATTGCAAGATCAGAAAAAACAACGGAAACTTTTTACCTTGGCGGAAATGATTTTGGGATAGATGGAATCAATTTTCCTTATTCAGTCGTGACAGGCTCTTATACTGACTTTCAGACGGCGGAAAATCAAAAGAACCGTCTTGTAAATTCTGGCGTGAAAGCGTATGTCGTAAAAAATTATTCCGATGAGAACCAGACTTTTTCTTTTGACGTTCACGTGGGATATTTTTCGTCTGCTGATGAAGCATCAAAGATTGAAAAACAGCTCAAAGAACGTGGCATAAAAAATGCTTCGGTAAAAAAGTTCTGTCCTTCGGTTGAAAAATATGATTCGCTTGTAAAAATGAATTGCATTGCCTATGACAACGGTGAGGAAAATATCCCGGGAACAATTTCTGATTCTGCAAGGACATGTCTTGAAATGCTTCCTTCAGGCGATGGCTTGGGAGTTGAGTATCTGGAACTGGTGGACATCGACAATTTTTCAGCTACAGGAAAAAATCTTGAGTCTCTTATGCTTGAAGATTTCTTTGCCGACTCATATCAGGATTTGCATGCGGCTTCCTATGCTGAATACGAAGATTCTGTTTTCAATAAATCTTTGATTGTTGTTTCCGCAAAATCTGACGGGGGATTTTTTTCAGTAAAGCAGGAAAACTTTGCAGAGTCTTTTATGGACGGAGTTTATGCGGAAGGAAGTTTCGGACTTGAGCTTGGTGGTATGAAATGCACTGTCGTTGAGCCTTATGGTCAGTTCGTTTTGTGCGGAACGAATGAAGACGGCTCTCTCTACCTTCTGATTTTTGCAAGGGGATTTTCCGCAGATGAATTCAAGGATTTCATAGCAGATTCTTACGGACGTTCTTCAAGGGAACTTGATGCTTCGCTGAAAAAGACACTGTGCATTCTGCCGGATAAAAATGAAAATGACAGCCGAGAATTTTTGAAATTCATACTTTGCAGAGCAGAAGGACTTGGTATGGAAGAAATGGAACCGGAAGATTTTTATTCTGGGCTTGAAAGAAATTTCACGGCTACAAGTTCCTTTGTCCAGAACCAGACAGAAATTTCTTCGGAAATCTATCAGCTTGACTACGATTACAAAGCTTCAAAAAAATATAATATTTATAAGACCGGAATCGGTGGCGGTAAGGAGCTTGTCCTGCGGCATGGGGTTCCGGGAGTTTCGTATTCATCTTCTGAAAATGAAAGCCTGGTTTTCGCAAGCAGATCTTACGTGGTTTTCGTGGAAGCCGGGGCAGGAAACTTTGATGACATCGAATCATTTTCGAACGATATGAAAGTCTGGAAGTGAAAATCACTGAAGCCGTCCAAATGCGCATGACGTTCTTTGGGCGGCTTTCTTGAATTGTTTCATATATGGAAACGAAATGTTTCATGTCCTGCAAGTTATTGACATAAATGTTTACGGCGTGAATGGTCGTGGTTTCCATTCTCCAGGTATCTTGCGCCCATCTCTTTATTTCCTTGCAATGCTTGGAGATACGGAATTTTTTGATGCAGAAAATTGGGGCGAGCAGTGCATTGCATATCGTTGTCCTCTTTTATCGATGGTTTATCTTCCATATTATATACTTGTTGATTGAGGGTGACAATGTTTTTTGCATTTCGGAGAAGGAATTTTTATGTACAAAAAAATATTGCAGAGTATTTTTCGAACCTGTAAACTATTTTGTGTAAATGGCTGAAATATGATACTCTAGGAGAAGTATATGACAGCCAAAAGAAACAAAAAAGAAAAGGATGCAATCGATCTGATGCTC
>JAEEGL011083813.1_pt1 | contig 42182 bp, 26 predicted proteins | sample 9134231 | NCBI WGS metagenome assembly JAEEGL01 (sample SAMN16246548, study PRJNA631951) | gut metagenome | biome: gut microbiome; feature: rumen; material: fiber-attached | host: Bos | place: Iran: Karaj | collected 2018-10
GGCGTGCCCCTGCTGGGTGAGATCATTGAATCCCGCATCTACACGAAATACCTGCTGGAAGCCTGGATCTCCTGGCGGGCAAACGCCCAGATGAACCTCAGCCCCTCGTCTTTCGGTGTCATTGTCAACAACTACTATGACAAGGTGAGAACGATCTGCCTTGACACGATGGTCCGGCACTGCCTGGAGTCCGAGGACAAGAACGCGGAAGTGCTCATCGAGAACCTGCTCTTCTGCGAAATCATCCATCGGATGGGTTCAATAGCGGGAAACAGCAGTTTCAACGACAGTGCGATGCTTTCCTACAACATGTTCATCCATCCCCGGCTACTTCCAGAGGAGGAATAAGTCTATTTTGTTCATAAAACGAACATAGGTTTCGTTTTTATACCCTATCTTTGCAACACGACCCACTAAAACACGACACTATGCCCGTAAACAAAGACGCCATGGCCCGCTATCGCATCATCGACCGGATGCTGGCCGATCCACATAAGGATTACACAACTAAGGACATTGAGAAGGCTGTTTCCCTCGAGTGCCCCAAGGTTACCACGCGGATGATCCAGAAGGACATTAAGGCCCTTGAAGAAGAATTCGGGAAAGAACTCGTGCGCAATGCTGGCGGCCGGGGGACCGTCAAGTATCAGGACCAGTCCACTCCCCTATTCTACCAGGAACTCACCACAGACGAAGAGGAGATCCTGCGCGAGGCCCTCGGAAGCCTTGGCCAGTTTGAAGGACTCGACAACTTCAAATGGTTGGAGAATCTCAAAAAGAAGCTTGACATGCCGATCGACAGGAAGGAGCGCCCTATCATCTCCTTCTCGAAGAACAATGTCCTCCAGATTCCGGAGAACCTTCTTGGCCATCTTTACTCCGCCATCTCCCGGAGGAAGGTGATTCGGTTCGGTTACCGAAAGTTTCAAGATGCCGGCCAGACCTATGCCCAGGTAACGGTCCATCCCTACCAACTCCGGCAGTACAACAATCGCTGGTTCCTCATTTGTAACCCTGCCGGAAACGATCAGTACCCCTTTGACCCGGACCTGATCTACAACTACGCCCTGGACCGTATGGATGGGAAGGTGGAGTACATCGAAGACATGCCCTACATCGACACGCCCGTCGACATCGATGCTCGTTTCGACGAGATTGTCGGCGTAACCTACAGGAAAGGCGTGGATCTACGGGACATCTATTTTGCCGTGAAACCCGAGGCGGTCGACTACGTCCGCACGAAGTTCATCCATCCTTCCCAGGACGAGGTGAACCCTGAGATCGAGAAGGAGTTCCTCCGTAAATATCCTTCGCTCAAGGGCTGCAAGTTCTTCTTCATCAGCTGCCGGCCGAACGTGGAAATGTATGCACTCTTCGCCTCGCACCGCGACAAAGTCATCATCGTCGAACCTGAAGATATCCGGGAAACGATGAGAGGTATGTTGTACTTTATGGTCAAGAACTATGACGAGCTTTCCCGATAAAGCCCTACTGGAAGAGGTCGCGGCTGAGATGGAAGAGCGGGAGCGAAGGAAGCACGAGCTGCAGGAGCTCAAGGACGCCGTGAAGAGGGAATACCTGCAGGCGGTCCCTACCGGCGGGAACGGGATGGACCTCACCATGCTCCATACCGCACGGTCCCTCCGCGAGGCCGTGGGAAAGAAAGAATATGACTCTATCCAGGGAATGCTTGACAAGGCCGTCCTTCCTGCCGGGCATACGTTCGGCATCAAACTCTGCGAAATGGATAGTGAGAGCCTCGGAGATTGGAGCGAGCCGTTCATCCAAACGCCCGACGGTACGCTAGACAAATCCATCTTCGATTTCTTTCGCTTCGAGGATTCGCCGATGGGCGCGTGGCAGGCTTTCCTCCTTCACCAGATGTGGCATTATCTTCCCCTCTGGTGGCATGCGAACTACGAAAGACGACACTATCTTTACTCACATGAAGACGCCCCCATTTTCGATCGTCCATTGCCTTACTTCAAGAAAAAGGTGATGATCTCCCCTGACTTTTCTCGATTCAACCTGGTTCCCGAGGTCTATCACGAAAGCGCGGAATATTACATATCCGGCTGCTTCTGGACCGATTTCGGCGGACTCATCAGGGAGTATTCCAAGCTGACGTTCAAAGACGGAATGCTTGACGGCTTCTTCGTCTTCGACGAGAAGACCCTTGTCGAGTATGACTGCGGTATTTGTTTCTGAATCCTAAATGTCCCCGTAATGATGAGAATCTGTCATCGCAAATCAACCTGTCAAAAAAGGAATAAGTGGTGCAAATAATCCACGGTTTTTTGTATTTTTGAAGATATTCACAAAAGCAATATATGGCAATAAAAAAATCTCAGCTTTACAGCGCCCTGTGGGACGGATGTGATGAACTGCGCGGTGGTATGGACGCCAGCCAGTACAAGGATTATGTGCTGGTCGTTCTGTTCGTGAAGTACATCAGCGACAAGGCTAAGAAAGATCCGGACATGCTCATTTCGGTGCCGGAGGGCTGCTCGTTCGACGATATGGTCGCCCTGAAGGGCAAGACCAACATCGGCGAGGAGATGAACAAGATCCTGGAGAAGCTGGCCGAGGCTAATGGTCTCACCGGTGTCATCACCAACGCAGATTTCTCTGACGAGAACAAACTGGGCAAAGGCAAGGATCTGGTTGAGACCGTCAGCAAACTGATTGCCGTGTTCCAGCGCGAGGAACTGGACTTCTCCAACAATCGGGCTGCCGACGATGACCTCATTGGCGATGCCTACGAGTACCTGATGAAGAACTTCGCTTCTGAATCCGGCAAGAGCAAGGGCCAATTCTATACTCCGGCCGAGGTTAGCCGCATCATGGCCAAGGTCATCGGAATCGGGAAGGATGAGCGTCAGATGATTTCAATCTACGACCCCACTTGCGGATCCGGCTCCCTGCTGTTGCGTGCCAAGGCTGAAGCCAAACATAACGTAAGTATCGATGGCCAGGAGAAAGATCTTGCCACCATCGGCATGGCGCGCATGTCCATGATTATCCACGGCGTGGATGATGCCGAGCTGCGTCACGGCGACACCCTCAATGACCCGCTCCATAAGGAGAACGATATCACCCTGCAGACCTTCGACTACGTGGTCGCAAATCCTCCTTTCTCTATGAAGGGTTGGCGGAAATCAGCGAAGGAGCAGGACACTTTCGGTCGTTGGGGCTTCGGAGATGATTTCGCTCCTGTCCCGCCTCCTGGCTGCGGTGACTACGCTTTCCTCCTTCATATTATCAAGTCGCTCAAGACGCAAGGCCATGCGGCCTGCATCCTGCCCCACGGTGTCCTTTTCCGTGGCGGAGCAGAGGCGGAGATCCGTAAGTTCCTGGTAAAGAAGCGCTGGATCAGTGGCATCATCGGACTGCCTTCCAACCTCTTTTACGGTACCGGTATCCCGGCTTGCATCATTATCATTGATAAGGAGCATGCGGCTGGCTCTAAGGGCATCTATATGATTGACGCCAAAGAAGGCTACCAGAAGGATGGTGCCAAGAATCGCCTCCGCGAGCAGGATTTGAAACTCATCGTAGATACCTGGGAAGCGCATGTGGATGTGCCTCACTACGCGAAGTTTGTATCCTTTGCGGACATTGCAACCAACGACTACAACCTCAATATTCCTCGTTATGTGGTTCCTGAGGACAAAGAGATCCGCCAGGATATCTACGCCCATCTGCACGGTGGCTTACCTGCCCACGATGTGGAAGATGTAATGGCTTCGCTCTGGGAGGCTTGCCCCACTTTGAAAGACCGCCTGTTCCATCAAGAAGCCAACGGTTACTACAGTCTTGTTCCGGCGGCAGATAGCATCTCGGACGAGGTGAATGCTGACAGCTCTTACCAGAAGCAGAATGCACTCTACGCCAAGGTCATCGAGGACTGGTGCCAAAAGGCCGGTGCCAACATGCTCACTAGCGTGAAGGAGGAATGCGAGCCTAAACTGCTTATCGAACGCTGGAGCAAGATGCTGCTGGACGGAGCAAAGGAAGGCCTGCGCCTAGTTGACCCGTACAACGTTTACGAGATTCTGATGAACTACTGGGCAGAGGCCATGCAGGATGACTGCTATATGGTAAGCCGCGACGGCTGGAAGGTTGCCCTTCGGGACACCAAAAAGAAATCTACCTTCGAGGATCTGGAGTGCGATCTGCTTCCGGTCAGCGTGGTGGTAAACAAGTTCTTCGATGCCGATTATGCAAGCATCCTTGCCAAGCGAGGTGAGGTAGAGCAGCTCAGTGGCGAGATTGACGCCCTCCCGGAAGAGAATCCGGATGCATTCGACGAAGGCCTCTACGAGATGCTAGAGAAGGTGAACGAGACCAATGTGAAGAAGGCCGTGGCCACCCAGAAGAAGCACACCGTTGATGCTGATGCCAATACGGAGAAGGTGTGGAATCAGTACCTCAGTCTCTGTGGCAAGAAGAAAGAGGCCTCCAAGGCCCTTGCCGCTCAGGTGGAGGCGCTCACTGACATAGTGCGTAAGAAATACGATGCACTTTCTGCCGATGACATCCGCGACCTGGTCATCAACGACAAGTGGCTTCAGGAACTGAGGGGACGTAGCGAGGCCGAGAACAAGCGCGTTTGTGAGTCCATCTCCAGCCAGGTTTCTGTGCTCAACGAACGTTATGCCAAGCCGCTGCCGAGAATCAACGAGGATATCGCCAAATTGAGCGGTGATGTGGAAGGTTTCCTAAAGGCAATGGGCATCAACTTGTTGTAAGACTATGATTAACAATAATAATTCACATTCCCCAATAGCATCTGCATCTTCCTCTCCCGAAGCTTGGATAAGGAAGCAGTTGGGAACGTGTGCATCCATTAAGGCTAGAATTGGATGGCAAGGCCTCACGACCAAAGAGTATTTGGATACGGGTAGTTATTACTTAATCACTGGAACCGATTTGATCAATGGCAGAGTAGATTGGAAGAATTGCCATTTTGTCACTAAAGATCGATACGACCAAGACTCGAATATTAAGATCCAAAAGAGTGATGTTCTGGTTTCTAAGGACGGGACTATTGGGAAAGTTGCCTATCTGGATAGCATCCCGGGCCCCGGGACTCTAAATAGTGGTGTGTTTGTTATCCGGTCTAAAGATAAGCTATTAACCCAAAGGTATCTGGCCAAAGTTTTTTCATCGAAGTTTTTTGATGATTTTATCGACTCTATTGTTGCCGGTTCTACTATTGTTCATCTATATCAAAAGGATATCGTAAATTTTTCATTTATGGTTCCTCCTTCAATAGATGAGCAGAATAGAATAGCAGATGCCTTAGAAGCTATTGACAATTTGCTTCACTATTTGGATGAAGCGATTGCGAAGAAGCGGCAGATCAAGGAGGGACTGATGCAGCAACTTCTGACCGGCAAAACTCGTTTACCTGGGTTCAGTGGGGAATGGAAGGAAAGTACACTTGGACAACTTGCGGATATTTGCAAAGGAGTTCAATTTGATTCAAATTTGTTCTCGGTTAATGGTCGATATCCGATGTTAAACGGCGGCATTACGCCTTCTGGTTATTCTGAATTCTACAACACAGACGCTGACACAATCACTATCAGCGAAGGTGGAAATTCGTGCGGATTTGTTAACTATATGACGGAGAAATTCTGGTGCGGAGGACACTGCTATTCTCTTAAGGTCAAATCAGTTGATAAACTTTTCCTATATCAGCTTCTCAAGTTTAACGAGAAAGACATAATGGCTCTTCGTGTCGGTTCTGGACTTCCCAATGTACAGAGTAAATCATTGGTTGACTTCCGTTTATTATATTCGGAGGACAGACAGGAACAAAAGAGCATATCAATCATTCTCAAGAAAGCTGATGATGAGATTGCAAGTTTGGAATCTCAGCGCGAAAAATATACTCTCATCAAACAGGGTATGATGCAAGAACTGTTAACAGGTAAAACGCGTCTTATATGACAAATCTTTCCACCAACTCCGAACGGGCCGTCCAGAACAGGGTTATCAAACTCTTGTGCGACAAGAATGGCTATGAGTTTATCGGCAACCTCAAGGATGTTGAGAATGGAAACATCCGCGAGGAAACTCTTCGAAAGTTCTTGGTTGAACACCAGGAGTTGACGAGTGCCCAGGCTTCGGAGGCCGTCCGTAAACTTAAGGAGGCGGCTGCCTGCTCCAACAAGGAGGCACTTTACAACAGCAACAAGGCTGTTTACAACACCTTGCGTTATCCTGTTTCGATCAGTCAGGGCGTGGGCCTTCCCAACAAACAGGTGTGGCTCATCGACTGGAAGGATTCCTACAACAATATCTTCGAGGTTGCCGAGGAAGTCACCGTCCGCAAACAGACGGTTGGTGACGAGCATCGCCGCCCGGATGTGGTGGTCTATATCAACGGCATCGCCGTAGCCATCATTGAACTGAAGAAGGCAACCGTGAGCGTTGAAGATGGAATCAACCAGAACTGGCGAAACCAGCAGGAGGGGCAGATTCCTCAGTTCTTCTCTACAGCGCAGTTGCTGATGGCCGGAAGTGAGAGCCAGGGCGTCTATTATGGCACAACTCTCACGCAGCCCAAGTACTACCTGCATTGGAAGGAACCCGCTGGCGATGGCTACCCGTATGATACGGACAAACTTCCTGTGTCTTCTTCGGTTTATGGCCAGAAAGAGTTCCCGAACGAGTTGGATCGCTCTTTGATGCAGATGCTGCAGCCCGACCGCCTGCTGGAATTCATCCACGACTGCGTAGTCTTCGACGGTGGCGTGAAGAAGGTGGCCCGTCCGAATCAGTACTTCGCCATTGTGGCCGCCAAGACCCGTATCAAGAACAAGCAGAGCGGTATCATTTGGCATAGCCAGGGCTCCGGAAAGAGCCTTACGATGGTCTGGCTGGCGCAATGGATTCGCGAGAATGTGGATGACAGTCGCGTTGTGATTATCACTGACCGCGACGAACTAGACAAGCAGATTGAAAACGGATTCAAGGATGCCGGCGAGCATCCCATCCGTGCGAAGAGCGGCGACCATCTCATCAAGATGTTGGAGGGAAAGAATGATCGGAGGGGTGAGGAGAAGATGCCGGCGCTCATCTGCACGCTCATCCACAAGTTTGGCCTTGCAGATGATCCGGAGGAGATTGAGGGCCGAGATTCCAAATTCCGCGGAGTCCGTTCACCCGAGCAATATCTGAAGGATTTGGCTGACAAGCTTCCTGAGGGTTTCTCCGCGAAGGGCAACATCTACGTCTTCGTGGACGAATGTCACCGTACCCAGGGTGGCATACTCAACAAGGCGATGAAGAAAATCATGGGCGAGGACGTGATGATGATCGGTTTCACCGGAACGCCGTTGCTCAAGGCCGACAAGGGTAAGCTGATCAGCCGCGAGAACTTCGGCCCGTGGATTCATACTTACAAGTTCGACGAGGCGGTCAAGGACAAGGTGATCCTGGATCTTCGTTACGAGGCCCGCGACGTTGAGCAGAAGCTCTCCGACGAGGTCTCTTTTGATGAGCTTTTCGAGGACACCACCAAGAAACTCACGCCAAAGGCCAAGAAGGCGCTTCAGGACCGTTGGGCGGATATGCAAAGTCTGTTTTCTAGCAAGGAACGCGTAAACCGTATCGTTGCGCAGATCACGAAGGACTTCCAACTCATCCCCGCGCTGAGGGACGGTTGGGGCAATGCCATGCTGGTGGCCGGAAGCATTTATCAGGCCTATCGGTTCTGGTCCACCTTCCAGGAAACAGCGCTTGCAGGCAAATGCGCAGTCGTGACAAGTTACGATGGCGCTGATCCTTCGTTGGAGGATGGCTATAGCGGTGAACTGAAGACCGAGGCCGAATATAAGTACAAAACCAACAAGAAGATGCTGGGCGACAAGACCCCCGAGGACTTCGAGGAATGGGCTAAGTATGAGTTCGTCAACCATCCCGGCAGCATGAAACTACTCATTGTGGTAGACAAGTTGCTCACCGGATTCGACGCTCCCGCCGCGACATACTTGTACATCGACAAGGAGATGCGGGACCACAACCTCTTCCAAGCCATCTGCCGCGTGAATCGCGTGAATGGCGAGAAGAAGGATTATGGCTACATCGTGGACTACAAGCACCTCTTCGAGAACATTGAGGGGGCCATCGAGGATTACACCAATGGTGCTTTCTCCGGTTATGACAGGACCGATATTGAAGGCCTGCTCAAGAGTAAGATCGTGGAAGGTAAGAAGGATCTGGATGCCGCACTGGAACGTTGTGACCGCCTTTCCGAACCCGTCAAGGAGCCGAAAGGTATTGACGAATTCTTTGACTGGTTCTGCTATGACCAGCATAGGGGTACTGAAGAGGAGCACCAGGCCGAAATTATCCTCAATGCCCGCAAACGCGAGGATTTCTACGAAGCCTGCTATACGCTTGTGCGGTGCTATACGGCCATTGCGATGCAGATGACCGAGGCCGGTTATCCCGAAGAAGAGGCCGACAAGATCTACCTCAAGGTCAAGACTTATGACGAAATACGCAACGCCATCTCCAAACGCTGCGGCGACTATGTGGACCTGAAGAAGTTCGATGCTGAGATGCGGGCGCTGCTTGACGATTATGTCGTTTCTTCCCGCGTGGAAGTGCTTGAAAACCTGGAAGACTTCTCCTTCCTGGACATCATTGACATCAAGGATGACGGAGATGTTGAAGTCTCCGATAATGCGGAAAAAGAACTTGGCGGCCGGAAGGGCGTTGCCGAAACGATGGCGGCCAATGTCCGCCGCGTCATCAACCGCAAACGTGAAAGCAATCCGGAGGAATACAAGCTGTTTTCAGAGCGGATCAATCGCCTGTTGGAAGAGTACCAGCAGGAAAAGATGGAGTATAAGGAGCTTCTGAAGAGCATTAAAGCCCTGGCCGAAGAACTCCGAAAAGGAGAGAATGTTGATCCTCGAATCAATACGGAAGGGAAAAAGGCTCTCTATGACAACCTGGGCAAAGATGTGGATTTTGCCTTGAAGATTTATGACGTTATCGATGCTAATGCCGCAGTAGGCTTCCGTACGAGTGAAATCAGGAAGAAGAAACTGCTTATCGCCATCCAAAAGACATTGGTAGGGACGGAGTTCGATGCTGTCAAAGTCCTTAACATCGTCATCCATAACCCCGAATTCGGCAACTGATGAACATCGACGGATTGGAAATAGAGGTGGAGCGCAAGCCCATCAAGAACATGCATCTTTCCGTGTACCCGCCGGATGGTCGTGTGCATCTCTCCATCCCTGACTATCTCTCTGATGGGGATGCCCGCAGCTATGTCATCTCCAAATGGCAGTGGATTCAAAAGCAGCAGGCGGACATTGCCGAACAGGCGCGCCAGACCGCGCGCGAGTATGTGTCGGGCGAGAATCACTACTTCTTCGGTGTCCGGTACCGGCTGCGCGTTATCTATGTCACCAGCGGGGCTAACTCGATTGAGGCCAGAGGGAATACAATGACGATGCGCGTCAGGAAAGAGTCCTCCGTTGAACGGCGTGCCGAATTGATGACTGAATGGTATCGGGAGCAACTGAAAGCATATCTCGGTCCGCTGGTTGAGTCCTGGGCTCAGAAGTTAGAGGAGCCCGATGTCACCTGGCAGGTCAAGGAGATGAAAACCATGTGGGGCAGTTGTGGCGCAAAGCGTCGAATCCTCCTATTCAATTTGGAACTGGCCCGTGTCCCTAAAGAATGTATCGAGTATGTCGTAGTCCACGAACTCACGCACCTCAAGGTGCAGAATCATAGCAAGGTCTTCGAGGCCTTGATGACACAGCGTCTACCGGGGTGGCGGAATCTGCGGCAGAAGTTGAATGAGTTTATTGCTCTGCCACTATAGTATCCTATTTCTTGGCTTTATGGAACCAATCACATATAAACTACAGCATGAAGGGAATCGGTATTGGACGGATCCAATATTGTCAGACTCTGAGTGGCTTGACGTTCTTCATCTCGTCGACTCCAACAAGAACGAGATGCAACTCAACGCGCTTCTGATGTTCTTCTATCAGCCGGGCCACAAGTCCACCTGCAGCGCGGTTGGGAAAGCGTATTCTTTGAAAGCGGATTCGGTAAGAAATCTTATCATGAATTTCGGGAAATTCGTGATAAAGAATAGCGGATTCCGTATCGAGACCACTGAATCCGAAAAGGACACATATTGGTGTGTCCCTATGCTTGGGAAGGAATTGAAGGATCATTTTGAATGGGAACTACGGCCTGAACTTGTGGCAGCGCTGCGGACCTTTCTGATTGAAAAACTCATTGCAGAATACCGGGGCCCGGTCCTCAAAGAAGGATTGGACAATTCCCGCAGCAAAGAGAGCTACAAATGGCGACTACTTTCATCCGCTAAGGGAAAGAGTATTACTGAGGTGCTCGACGTCTTGTCTTGTCCGGAAATGAACATCCTGACCTGGAGAACGAAGGGATCCATCAAAGCTGTTCAAAAGACATCCCCGGAACAGTTGGAGAACTGTTTCTCAAAGCTTCTCGCAGTCGAAGGAGACTTCTATGAGAAGTTCGACGCTTTCGTTTCGGTCGGGAAAGGGTTTCTCTCAAAACAAGACGCCGAGAGAATCCTCAAGGAGAAGGAGGCTGCCCTCTTCCTCGCCTGCATCAACCCTGCGGGCAATGCCGTTTACAAATGGACCCTTTACAAGACAGCCGCTTCATACCTTGGCCTCGATGTTGACAGCAAGCGACCTTATGACGCTTTCGTCAAAATCTTGAAATCAATTATTCCCATCGAGAATGAGGACTCGGAGTTGGTTGAAAAGATGAAGGCAGAAACGGAGGGATACTTCTGGAGCGACCTTCTCAATGCCCAGGACGTCCTTTGGCAGACGCAGGAGTTCATGAAAGCCTCCGGACCGAAGAACTGGCTACAGATTGTTTATGATCAAGCTATATCAGCAAAGGAGGGGGTCTACGCGGATTGGTACCCCGCTTACGAAGAGAGCGTAAAGAGGTTCCAGGGAATGTTCGATGAAGGGATGACGGCCGAAGATGTTTCCGAAGATACCAAGGATTTCTTTCTCAGAGTAGTCGACAATTATATTTCTGCTAATCCTCAAGGGATGTACTCATACGATGAGTATGAAAGGATCCTAACCGTCTGGCCGGATATCTATGACACCCTAAAAAGAAACTTTGCGGCCGGGGCGATTGACAAGGATGAATTTGACCAGTTGTATCAACGTCTTGTTCCATTGACGAGCAAGAATAAATTCGCGGCCTATCACAGAATTTGGGCAGGGCTTTTCCCCGACCATCTAACCTCTATCATTTCTGACGATCGTTTTTACTATCTCTATAAATGCATCAGCGCCCAGGACACCGCCCTCCCAAAGAAGAAAGGGCATTGGCTAGATGACAACTTGGCATTGATGGCATACTTCCAGGACAAGGTTACCTTCAAGAAACCGTGGCACCGCGCAGTATTCGGATGGTATCTCTATGAGTATTTCAAGGCCAACAACAATGATAATGACAACGATATGAGCAAGTATATTGAGCTTCTCAAGGCGAACAAAAACCTCGTTCTCACCGGCGCGCCCGGAACCGGAAAGACCCATCTGGCCAAGATGATGGCCAAAGCGATGGGTGACGATAATCCTGGCTTCGTACAGTTCCATCCTTCTTACGATTACACTGATTTCGTGGAAGGTCTGAGGCCGAATGACGAGGGAACATTTGAAAGGGTGAATGGCGTTTTCAAGCAGTTCTGCGCCGATGCGCTGAATTCCCACGGGACGGTCAACTTCGATGAGGCGTACAGTAAACTGATTGGCGACCTGTCGTCATATACTTCGCCAATGATTATCAAATCAGGGATTGTCAGCAGCAGCTCCTTCGGTATTCTGGTCAACAGTAAAGGTAGCTTGGATCTTTACAACTTCCCGACTCAATCAGATACGATATCGCCCGTTTCCGATTGCGAGGTGGCTCCCCCCGAGATGAAGAAGAACGGTTCTCTCACCAAGGAGCGCATCCGCGACTGGGAGAATCAAATCTATTGGAAGGGCTATTATAAAGGCGTCTACCAACTGTTGAAAGACAAGTATGGCTTGGTGGAAGGTAAGAGTACTGGTCCCGTTCCCCGCGTGTTTATCATCGACGAAATCAACCGAGGTGAACTATCCAAGATCTTTGGTGAACTCTTCTTCGCCATCGAGCCCGGCTACCGTGGCACGAAGGGGCGCGTGAAGACACAATATCAGAATTTGGTTGAACCCGGTGATCCCTTTGAGAAGGGTTTCTATGTGCCGGAGAACGTCTATGTCATCGGCACCATGAACGACATCGATCGCGGTGTCGAGAGCATGGATTTCGCTATCCGTCGGCGCTTTGGCTGGATGGAAATAAAGGTGGAAGACCGGATTGGGATGCTCGACGAGGAGATTCCCGAGTGGAGCGAAGCCGCAAAGCGCTGCATTGAGGCGGTGAATAAGGTCTTGAAGGAAAAAGAAATCGGCCTGACCCGCGCCTATGACATCGGCCCCTCCTATTTCCTGAAACTGAAGAACTATGACGGTCGGTTCGAGGATCTTTGGGAGTACCATATCCAGGGGATTCTGGCTGAATACCTACGTGGAATGCGCAATGTTGACGAGAAACTCAAAACACTGAAGGAAGCATTCGATAGTTACAAAGGATAATTCGCAAGCATGGCGACTACGGTTACCATACAGGATAACGCAAGGGATAAGCGGTTGTCACTCACCCAAGAGCAGTGGGATGACCTGTCTATGATCTCCGGGCGCACAGTGAAGAGACTGTGTGATAGAGAAGATGGCGGTGTGTCCCTTCTCGTTTTCCCGGACAGTTTGAACGAATACGGCGACAAGATCGGCGACAGCACAATCATCGACATTCAGAATGATGCCGTTTCCACTGGCAATCTGATGGGTTTCGTCGGTTGTCGCCAGACCATGCTTCGCATCCATTCCCGGTTCGACAAAGAGGAAAACGACTACTTCATGCATTATATGCTGGAGAAGGTTTTCGCCGTGAACCTTTTCGACCTACGACATAGCACAGATCCGGAGGCCATCTTTGATTTCGTCCTCTTCCTGTTCCCGTTCTTCCTGAACAGAGCAATGTCGCAGGGCCTATACAAGGAGTATGTCTCTCGTCAGTATAACGACAGCCGCATACGCGGCGTGATAGATGTTTCAAGACATATCCGACTTAACATCCCCTTCACCGGGAACATCGCCTACAAGACCCGCGAACACACGGCCGACAACAATCTGACAGAACTGATTCGGCACACTATCGAGCACATCCGAGCAAAGGATTTCGGGGCCGGTATCCTGTCGCGTGACGAGGAGACAAAGGGTAACGTCGGAATCATCGTCGATGCTACGGGAAGTTATGAAAAGAAGGATAGAGGGCGTATCATCAGCCATACCCTCAGGTCGAAGATTCATCCCTATTACTCCGAATACGAACCGCTCCGTAGGCTCTGTCTCCAGATACTCCGCCAGGAGGAGATAAAGTACGGGAAGGACGATGACACCGTCTACGGAGTTTTGTTCGATGGGGCGTGGCTATGGGAGGAGTATCTCAACACCCTTCTCTCGGGCATCGGGTTCAAGCACCCGCAGAATAAGCGCAACCGTAAGGCTATTCACCTTTTCACGCAGAATCGAGGGCCCCGCTATCCGGACTTTTATGATGACAGAATCGTCCTGGACGCCAAATACAAGAAATACGAGGGCGAGTCTCTGACCGACATTTCCCGGGAGGATTTAGCCCAAGTTATTTCGTATATGTATGTCTTGAAGCTTGAGAGTGGAGGGTTTCTGGTCCCTGACGGGGTAATCGTCGACACAAAGAAAGAGATCCTTCTCGGGCATGGCGGGACCATGTACCTGATCAATCTACCTATCCCTTCCGGAGCAGATTCTTACGAGAGTTTTTGCTGGCAGATGGCCTCAAATGAGCAAGCATTTATGAACGAAATAGAGCGTATTTAGCCAACTACGGTTGGATAATATGGCTCAGACGGTGTTGAAGTGTTTGCCGATGTACTCCGCGATTTCTTTCTTGAGCTTCTCGCTATCCTCGCTTTCAAGGATTTCAATCTGATCGGCTAACCCAAGGTAGAAACGTCGGACGGCGCCCAAGCCATTCAAGTGCGTATCCAGGATCCAATGGTCACGACCATCCTTGTAAAACTCCGATTCCGGGAGTTTCTCCGCGCAGGAATACTCTTCGAAAAAGTAGTTCTTGGCAGCGACCTTCATGCGTAGCCGGATATGAAATTTCTTGCGTCCAACGTCTAACCATCGGAACACGTCGCAGCCACTGCCGGGGTTCAAGGGAAGCGTATATGTATCATTCAACGGTTCGATGGACTCAATTCGGTGCAACCTGAACTGCTTGTACTGTTTCGCTTCCAGGTCAAAGCAGTAGACATTTTCATCGTTGTAGAAGAGGTTGACCGGGACCACGTGGCGGTTCTGTACACGAGCGCTGTTGGAGCTGGAATAATTCCGGAATATCAACTTCTGGTGCTTCTCGATGGCTTCCTTGATCGTGATGACGAACCCTATCTCACGGCTGATGTTCTTCAACTCCAAAAGTCGTAATCGCTTGTCGTGGTCCGTCATCGGCAGCGAAGAACTCCCGGACCGCTTGAAGGCTATGCCGCCCTTGAGTTCCTTGCTATTCTCGTATAAGTAAGCAATCTCGTATTGTGACGGTTTCACGATGATTCTGATGGCATCCATATCCTCCGTCGCCTCAATTTCAATCAGGTCCTGGACAGACTCCCTGAAATAGAGTTCCTTTTCATTCTGAAGGAACCTGGACATGCTGTCCACATCCTCGACCTTGGTGATACCGTGCTTGAGAATGGCAAACCTCTCCCGAGAGATGCGGTCATAGTTGCTGCCTAACCATTTAATGTCGGCATGGATTCCCCAATTGTCATCCTTGATGGGATTCCCGCTGTCGTTTACCCCCACGTAAACAACACCGCCTTCATCCGTATTGAGGAAAGCGCAAACAGCCTCGAACACTTGCCCTCTACCCTGATAGAAGATGTCCGCGACAGGATGCTTCTTGTCATTCCGGAACACATAGGATGACTTGAATTCGATGTTCCTGTGTTCCGTCGAACCGTATTTCCCGGTTTTTCCACCTTCACTTTTCGTGAACAGATCGCTTACGCCCAAGAGGTGGCAAATCCTTTCGCGGATGGCGTCATCTTCCACGTGTACCTCGTCCTGATAATCTTGCGCGGTCTGCCACGCCAGGATGAGAGAAGCGCAGTCCCTCAAAATAGTATCGTCCGACGACGCAAAAGTAAGCAGATCTTCCCTTGCGGACCTCGGGGACATCAATTCCAAACAGCGGAGAATTGACTGTTCGTTATTCGCCGTCCCAGCCAAGCCCTGCGGGATACTCAACTCCTGATTCCGCGCGAAGGCGAGGAGGTGAAGAAGATGGGCAAGGGGTGGCCAGACTGCTGTCTCCAGTGTCCCGTCATCGGTCATCTTAGCAAGGAATAGTGTTGTAAGCAAGCGGAAGCACTTCTCCATCGACCCCGCCGAGGAGGCTCTGTTGAGGATGATTCTCGCCAGGGAATGGAGGGCCTTACCCTCCGTAGGAATGGTCGCCTTTTCTTCACGAGCCCTCTGCCTTTCAAGGAAGAGGGTTTTGCGAGAGCAGACGAATTCCGACAGGACGTCATATCCTGCCTCCTCCCCTTCCGCGAATTGGACGACAGGCTGCCCGTTATCGTATCTCGGTTGACGGAGATTAATGAAGAAACCTCGTGTGTCCTTGATGCTGTCTACTTCGAGGCTCATCACTTGTCCAACTCGCTCCTCTCCGTTGAGAATGGAAACGCCACCGAAACCCCTGACCGTCAGCCAGTTGACTCTTTTAATATCATCCAGGACCCTTAGCGCACGAGCCTGGAAGACGATGCCTGACCGCCAGTCGGACTCCGCCCTTCCCCGGCAGAAACGCTCATATGTGTCTCTTATCGAGAACTTGACCTCTCCGCCATCCAGAATCAACTCGGCATTTCGAATACAATCTCCCGGGGCAATGAAGTCTAACAGGTCATGTGTATAGAACCCCCGAATCAATTCCTCTTCCTGGAGAGGCCCCGACATCTCGGAGTCATCGCCTACGACCATGAACAACTGCTGATCGTCGTCATCATAAAAGCACTCTATGTCAACGATATCCCCGTCTTCAGGTCTTTTCTTTTTCGCTTCGACCGGCCGTGAAGAGGACTGTGTTTCCAGGTATGTCTGCGCGAAATCAAAGAGTGCCTGTGCATTCTCCCGATCGGAGGACTTGAGCCTCTCTCCGTTCGCTTTCCGGGTAACAACTTCAATCTTATCGGAAAACACGCCGAATGCTTTCGACGGGTTCCCTTTGACATCTGCGGAAGAGACGGTAAGAACCCCATCACGACACTCCGCTATGCCCTTCCCAGAGAAGAGGAAAGGCTTCGTGTTCTTCGAGAATTTGACAGACTTACAAAAATGATATGACGGGATGTCAAGTGAAACTGACCGCTCAAGGATAAGCCAAGTAAAGCCCACCCCTGTAATATCGTGATCCAGTGTTTTAAGTGCCGTCTCAAGAAATGGATAGTCCGTGGATACCACTGCAGAGGATAACTCAAGGAAGATCCGAGCTTTCTCTCCAAGACTCACGGCGGCGCAACTATCGCAGAGAATCATCATCTCCGCTGCAGTAATCAGTCCATGGACGGTTATCCTCGATCTCTCTTCTTGAGACATCCCTCCCGGTCGCGTCAGCATAGCCCTCCCTTCCGGGAGAAACCCCATGACAATCCCGTCCAAAGCGTTTACAAGTTCCAAAGTGGATATGCTCCCGTCCGAAGAGGCGGCATGAACGGCGGAGATGAATGAGGATATGCCCTTTTCGTCAATAGCCTGGTAGAGATTATGGAGTTCGTTCAGTGTCATCGGTCATTTGAGCTTAGTCGTGTCCTTCAAATTTAGTGATTATTTCTTTCTCAGCGAAAAAGAAACGTTTCTTCGCACATCTGTCGACCTGTTGGGTTGCGAGAGGAAAGAAGCTTATGTTCGCTGATGGTTCCTGAACTCTTTTTCTAAAAGAAAAAACGACTTCATTTCGGCTCAATTTGCACTCTTTTTCATATATTTGTATAATTGGGATACCCTCCTTTTAATTGGCACTGGAACTAAACAATTTATTCTCTTTCGGAAATGCTTGTGTTCATTGATCTGGACGGAACGCTGACCAACACCATCCATCCTTCATGGAGTCCATACCGGGACGGACAGGCCGTCATCGCCCCAGATCAGGTTCCCGTGTTTCCCGGCACAAGGGAGTTCATCAGCTATTGTTATCAAAAAGGGATTCATCTCGTTCTTGTTTCCGATTCCCACCCCAAATATGTCGAACCTCTCCGCCAATACCTAGGGTTGCAAGGAATTTACTTGGCCGACAAGCCTAATACTGCGCGGCTCAATGATTATATCGCCATAAGTCCGATTCTCCAACAAGAACTTCGAAACCCTGACGGGTGTTTCTTTGTCGGCGATACTAAGCTGGACATTGAGATTGGCCGCAAGTATGACATCCGGACTATCTTGCTGATGCAATACTCCATCCCTGAAGCCGACATTGACATTGCTTCCGGGGTGGGTGATTATCAAGGGAACATCAAGATGGGGCCTACCTATTGTGCAAGGTCTTTTGAGGATGTCAAGGCCATCCTCGAGGCCCCTGACGATCATCTGCTCTCACTGGAGGCACGGTTGGTCGGACATAACAGTTTTAATGCCATTCGATTCAAAGACATTTGGTATGCTAATCGGGACTGGGCGGGCGTGTTTTGCCTTGCAAGACAAGAAGAAGGGAAATGCGATCGCTTCGCCAGATCCGACCAGTACCGGCAGATTGCCAACCCGGGCAGGACAGATGACTTCCTAAGCCTTATGGCAGGAACCATGTCCTCATATATCCGTTTTTTCCAATCCACATGCCCGTTTCCCTGGCACTACCTCACGTACCTTTCTGACAAGTCAACCACCCTCCCCCCGGAAAAGATGAAACAAATCTTCGACCGGGTAGAGTCGGACATTCCGAAAGCCAAGCTTCTGTATTGGCTTGAGATGGGGCAGGGTTCCCTCCGGAATCAAATAGACTATCCGAGCAGGCAGAAGTTCCTGATTGACTACCTGCGAATAGACGAATCGATCAACCTTCACGGGAAAAATGTCATCGTATTTGACGACCAGCTCACCACCGGTGCAACGGCGTATTATGTCATCAAGAGCCTGAAGCAGCGAGGTGCGGCGAACATCCTTTTCATCGCATTCTTCCAAATGATTCTGGATGTCAGTGATGGAATGGTCTGCCCTAACTGCGGTCAGCCCATGAGAATCAAAAGGAGAAAGAAGGACGGGAAAAGGTTTTATTCATGCGTCCCTCCGGATTACGGAGGAGATGGATGCGGTAATATCATTAACATTGACTAAGATGGATGTTGCTGATATCATAGCTATATTGAAGGCTGACGGAATGACCCCCGCTTTCATCAAGAAGAGCCTCCCTTTTCTCGAGGAAGCTCACACGGCGGAATCATTCCTTTCCTTATCGGGGAAGTTCATCCCCGCGGATGATTTGTGCACTTTCAGGGATGAAGCTCAAGCCGTTCTCAATGAATGCAGTCGGCTTGGAATTCGCGCTGTCGGCATAATGGACCCGGATTATCCAAGGCCACTGCTCGCCATCGGTACTCCTCCTCCTGTTCTTTATATGAAGGGCGACTGCTCTCTCCTTGGTCGCGTTGTTTCAATCATCGGCACACGCCATTCTACGGACTTGGGCAACCGGATTGCCGGCAGACTTGGCGAATACTTCTCGTCTAGGGTAGCCGTATGCAACGGGCTTGTGGAAGGAATCGACGAACATGTCGTCAGGGAGAACAGGGTGTGCCGTCATAGCGTTATCGGAGTGGCATCAGGTGGATTGGACTATACCAAGACCTGTTCGTCTGCGCATGCGAAAAACATAGATGACGTTCTCGAAGCCGGGGGGTTGGTCGTGTCGGAATTTGAACCGTCCCAAGCAGCGGACCAATTCTCGGGAAGTAAGGCGAGCCGCATACAGGCCGGACTCGCCCAAGGGCTCATCCTTGTTCAGAGCTCCGTGACCGGCGGCTCGAAATACACTCTCGGGGAGTTTTCCCGACTGGGAAGGGTAATCGGTGTCATCCACCATCCTTCTTCGCCGGAGTTTTACACTGACGTTTTCGGTGCGAACAGGCTGATTCTTGAAAAGAAAGAATTTGGCATCGCTGAGATTCTGGGGAAAAAGACCACCAAGTCCATTGACGTCAAAGAGATTGTCGCCATATCCGGGAAGGAGGATTACCAACGATTCATGGAATCAACTTTTTCGGAACCAGAGGCACTATTGTGAAGAGAAATATGCTTTAGCGAAAATAGATTTCGCCCAAAGTGGCCATATTTGCAACATGAAGGGATAAAACATTACAAACTGATAACCAATGAATACACTCAGCAGCTTCACAACGCAGAAGCCCCGCCAATTGCCCGTCATCGTCGCGGTCGACCGTAGCGGGTCCATGTATGCCGATGGAAAGATTGACGCACTCAATGCCGCACTCCGGATCTTCGTGGATTCCGTCAAGAGGGAGACGGGCGGTAGGGCGGAAATCAATCTGGCTCTCTTCAGTTTCGGAGGGACCTCTGCCACGTTGGATCTCCCGCTCACCCCTATCTCTGCGGTCGGTAACGTGCCGGTTTATGATGCAGACGGTCTGACTCCCATGGGTGAGGCCTTCGAGATGATCAAGGCACTCATCGAGGACAGGGATGCCATTACATCCAGGGCATACAAGCCCACCATCGTCCTCATCACGGACGGCTATCCGAACGACGACTGGCAGTCCAGGATGGACGCCCTGATTAACGACGGCAGGTCATCCAAGGCCTTCCGTATGGCGATGGCCATTGGTGACGACGCCGACACGGACATGCTCCGTTCGTTTGTCAGCACCCCGGAATACTTGGTGACAGGGGAAAGCGCCCGCGACATCAAGAAGTTCTTCCGGTATGTCACCATGTCGGTTACGTCTCGGATGAAAAGCCAGACACCCGATCAGGTACAGGTCCTTGACTATCCCTCGGACGACGAAGTCTTGGAATTCTAAGCATGAGCGGCTACGGCCTCATAAGGACATCCATCAAGGGGGATAAGACTGTCAACCAGGATGCAATTCGTTTCCTGGAGGACGGAGACCTTCTCGTGTTGTGCCTCGCTGACGGCGTCGGATCCGCCCCCATGTCTCGAGAAGGCGCTAGAGCGGCTTGCAAGGCTGTCACGGATATGGTGCGCAAGTCCCAAAGGGCATCTACGCCCCTTTCATCAACCGACATTCTACGCCGATGGAAGCTTATTTTGGACAAAAAAGGGCTTGATGCGGCTGATTGCCAGACCACTAGTTCGTTCGTCATCGTAAACAGAGGAGCCCGCCGCATCTCGACAGGGCATGTGGGCGACTGCCGGATTGCAGTCAAGACTGACGGACGTTTTTTTGACATCCACGAGGAAAAGGATTTCCTGAATGAGACGGATGCACTCGGCGGACGGAAGCCGCAAGCTTACCGAATGTCGAACATGGACTACCATGATGATTTTGCGGTCATGATTGCTTCCGATGGAATCGGAGACGAGCTGGAGGAGTCGACCCTTCCGATGCTTCTCGATTATTTCAAGGATACCTACTCGCGAATCCCCGCTCGCGAGCGGAATTATCGTCTCAGCCTCGAGGTTAGATGCGCGCTGGGGCATAAGAACGGGGACGACAAATCGATCATCTGCCTATGGAAGGATTGAAGAACGTTGTGGATGCGCAGCACAACAGCTACGACATCGACCGCCAAATCGGAGAAGGCGGGCAGGGAAAGATTTTCCTGCTCAAAGACGGCCGTCATATCGTCAAGTTGTTCACGAACCGCAGAAGCATCACCTCACTAAAGTCCGACATCAACTACCTTATACAGCTCGGGCTCGATAAAAGACATTACGCCGTTCCGCTTCGGGAAGTCATCAGCCCCGTCAGCGGCTATATTGCTGAGTTTGCTTCCGGAATGGTGCCCATCTATTCGCTGAAGTGGAATGAGCAGGAAGAGGATTTCGACGCCTGGTACAAATCCACTGGCAACACAATGAAAAGATACCGGGTCCTATCCAGGTTGGCTTATATTCTCAGGAAGCTCCATGGGAAAAGTCTTACCTACTGCGACCTGTCGCCGAACAACATCTTCGTTTCATCCACTCCGGACGAGTCTGAGGTATTCCTCATTGACATGGACAACGTTAGGCACCGTACCGGTATCACCCACAATATCTTTACACCCTTCTACGGTGCCCCGGAAATCGTCACCAATGCCGACGCGAACACGCCGTTCTCCGACTGTTTCTCCTTTGCGGTCATCGCCTACGAATTGCTTACCGCCTCCCATCCCTTCATCGGCGACTACGTTGACGAGGAAGCAGACCGCGAGGAACTCGCACTGGCCGGTAAGATACCCTGGGTGGATGATTCAAAGGATAGCATAAACGCTAGGTCTACGGGTATTCCGTCATCCATTTTCATCTCAAGACGACTTATGGATCTCTTCCATCGTACTTTTGAGGATGGCCTTAATGAACCGGAAAAGAGGCCCGATATGCTCGAATGGTATGAAGCCCTTGAACAGAGCCTCGACGAGATGCTTACTTGCCCGGAATGCGGAATCGTGTACCCATATTATAACGACAAGGCCTGTACGCGGTGTGGTAGAAAGGCGGAGAACGTGTTCCATGTCTCAATGAAGCGTTGGGACGAAACAGGCCAATACGACGATTCAGGCAAGCCCTTGTTTGGCGTTGATGACTATGCCTGGGATGATATCGTATTTGACGAATCGTCCCCTAAAACCGTCACTACGGCTCATTTTCTCAAGGGCATCGGAGAGGTACCGAAGGACGTACTTAATGTCATCATCAAGGAAATCAACAACGGCATCCCCAAGGTGTCAATTACCCCTTTGGACGGAGCTGTCTTTTTCCTATATTCACAGGCGGGTATTCTGCATTCCAAGTTTCCAAGGATTTACCGGCCGACGGTCATATCAATAAACCCGGCCATTAGGAAGGAAAGTAGACTCATGTTGACATATGGGCAACTCGACCAAGAGCCGTGTAAACAGCTTGGCCCGGAGTCGTGTCGTGTTCTAACATTTGACTGATTATGGCAGGAAACAGAGCAGATATGACCTTTCTCCGTGAAAGGTTCGTCAAGGAAGCCCGGGAGTTCGTCTCCGGGAAATTGGTTCCGTCCAAAGAGACGGTAGGTGCAAACTCTGTCTCAGATGGTGCGTTCTTGATTCCGGAACCCGAGGAAGGAAAGAAGACATCCATCATCTTCCGTATCATGGTCGGGAACGAAGAGAAGCTTTTGAGACTTGAGCCCGACACGGATTGGGACCCGGACGAGGTAAAGCCGAAGGATCTTTATTTTATTTCAAAATGGGATATCGCAAATGCCCGGATCACGGTCTCTTACATTCCAATGTGTATACTGGAAGAGAAAAATGAACTGGAGGTTCTTTTCAATGCCGAATATGTTGATGGACGGAACAAAGGCAAAAGGACGCTATTTGCCGCCGAGATATCCAAACAACTGGAAAGGGACTATGTCTTTGACTATTTTGGGAAGAAGCGCCTTTTCGTATCGAGGATTGAACGAAGCGACGACATGAATGTCTTCGGAATAAAAGACAGGAAACTACTGATCAAATACAATAAGGAAAAGCAGAAATACTTTCTAGATAAGGAGATTAAGTGCAGTTTTCCGAAAGATCACAACATCCTGATGAGGGGGTGCTGCCTAAGCTTCTTCAATGTCCGTTTCTGCGAGGAAAGCAATGCCTCACCCGCATTTCAGGAGGTGGTTACGAATATCAGATCCGGAAAGGCCATCCTGGGTCTGTGGAGTCGATACTCTGACATGGAGCTTAAAGAGGCCGAGGAACTCAAGGATAAGCTCGGGAATATTCCCTACAAGGTTCTCGTCACCACAGAGAACTACACGCGGGTACAGTTGGCCCCGGAGAGTAAGGAGCAGATGGCCGCTTTTAGGGAAAATGCCGACGAACTATCCCACTCGGCGATGGAGGTCGTCGGGCTGAAGTTGGACGACGATAGCGGCCGCAAGAAAGCGCCGTCATTCAAGGTCAAATCAATCAACCGGCCTGGGGCCAGGATTGATTTTTTCGACGAGGACAACCTTCTCCCCAACGAAGGACGGCTATGCATCTCCATTGTCGGCGACACAACAGTCTCGGATCGAAGGGATAGGGCACTTGAACTCATCACAAACCCGGAGAACACCAATCTGGCAACTGCCACGCTTCTGCGCACGCTTGCCCTCGCCATTGAAGGAGATGTCGCTAGCATTCCATCTGTAGTCGCCACCCGTAAGCGAAAGAAGATAACCCCCACGATCACGAAGAACACGCGGGAATTCCTCAAGGAGAAGTTCGGTATTGACCATCTCACGGAGAACCAGGAAATGGCCGTCGAGATAGCGCTCAACACTCCCGATCTGGCAATAATCCAAGGTCCTCCCGGAACCGGTAAATCCACGGTCATCGCCGCTATCTGCAATCGGCTGATAGAAGAGGCTGGCCACCTTGAAGAGAACCCCCTAACGGAGAAAATCATCCTTCTTTCCGCGTTCCAGAACGACACTGTCGAGCATATCGCATCCAAGATTGACACGCTGGGGCTACCGACCATCAAGGCCGGGAAAGATGCAGTCGGTAATATTCGGGCCGAAGACGATATGATTTCCCTCATCCGAGACCGTATCGATGCTGCAATTCACCGGCTACCACCGGAGAAACAACAGATGCGCACGTCGGCCAAGCTCGTCTCTATACGGGACCTGCTCGCCAAAGACCGTGATTATAAGGCGGCCAAGGAGAGGATTGAAGAGATTTTGCGTCAAGTCAAATCCCTCCTTTCCGATGATCTGTGGTCACGCTGGCAGAACATGTTCCCTGCAAGAACAGGTGGACTCAAGAATGATCGTCTCAACAAAGCCTTACGAGCCCTTCCAGACAATCCACGAGGCTATGGAGACGGCGGATACGAGTCCATCCAAAGGCTTCTTGTCATGGACAATCTCCCGCTCGATGAAGATGAGATTTCATTCCTTGATGAAGAAGCGCCGATGAAAGGCGAACCTATTCCGGATGGCTTTTTGGAGAAGGTGCGGGAGATTAAGTTCAAGTATCTCTCTGCCGCCTCTTCAGAGGAAAACACCGTACGTTCCGGCGTCAACATGGATATGGACCAGTGGATCAAGGATGCCATCCACTTCTTCTCCGAACTCGAAGTAAAGAATTATGAAGACGAGGATGTCTTCACCCTTTCCGTGCTCTCGGCTCTGCGTGATGACCTGGAAGGCAGTCGATTTGCCATGAGGGATGCGATAAAAGAGTACAGCCAAAGCCTTGCCGCGACCAACCAAGTCGCCGGAGGACGGGAATTGATGAAGTTCAACATGATTGAAAACGTCATCCTTGAAGAAGCGGCCAGATCCAATCCTCTTGACCTTCTCATTCCCATTATCAAAGCCACCAGGCGGATCATCCTTGTCGGCGACCAAAAGCAGCTGCCGCAACTGATTGAAACAAACATTGTCAAGAAGGCTGTTTCGCATATTGAGGACGAAGCCGAGCGAAACGCCGAGTCACTCAAGTTCGAAGATTCCCTCTTCAAGATTCTCTTCGATAATCTCGGCAGGATGGATGAGGAAGGTCTTTCGGGTACAACCAGGCGGTCCATTACGCTGGAGGAGCAGTTTCGTATGCATCCCGCTATAGGCGACTTCATCAGCCGTCTTTATTACAGCGACAGACTGAAACCAGGTATGGGTTGGGAGGTTCAGGAAGCCAAAAGGCGACATGGGTTGACTATCCCCTGGGCGGCAGGCAAGGTCGCTGTGTTCTGCGATGTTCCTAGGGAAGACGGATTTGAGTCTGGCCGACGCGGGAAAGCACGGAGAGCAGAGGCCAATAGAGTCATCTCTCTTTTGGACGAACTTGGGCAAGACCCTGCTTTTGATGATCTTTCCATTGGAATCATTACTTTCTATTCCAGCCAAGTCGATATGATCTTCGAGGAAGGAATGAGGGCGGGATATACCCGGATGAACAAGGACGGCGATTATGAGATTGCCCCAGATTATCTGGAGACCAAGGACCACAGGGAAAAACTTCGCATCGGCTCCGTCGACTCTTTCCAGGGGAAGGAATTTGATATTGTCATCCTTAGTACAGTACGATGCAACGACTTCGACCGGACGGAAGGTAACGAAAGAAGCGTTTTTGGATTTCTCACTCTGTTCAACCGACTCAACGTGGCTTTCTCCAGGGCCCAGCGGATGATTATCGTCGCTGGTGACGGGCAGATGTTCGATGACGAATATGCAAAAACGCATGTGGAGGGACTTTATGAGTTCTACAATGTATTCTCAAGGGATGAAAAGTATGGAAGCCACATTCGATAACATCATTTTTAATTATCCGAGAGTTCCCTCCAAGCAGAGCGCTTTGGTGGCGATTCCTCTTAACATGTATCGAATCCAGACCAATCAGTTCCGGAACGGGATGGATTTCTTCATGAAGGCGGTCCTACGTTTCAAAGCGAAGCCGGGGTTTCCAAATTCGAAGATTGCAGAGACGCTAGGAATCAAGACCGAACTCGTTGGACTCATCGTATCTAAGCTTTCGCTGGAGAAACTGCTTGATGGAAACGGTGCCCTCACCGAAAAAGGACGGACGGCCCTGATGCAGATGGACGGACTTATCGTCGATGCCTCCAAGAAGTCCATCGGTTTCGTCTTCCAATATTTGGATGATGACAAGTTTTATCCCTTCTACATCAAGGACTATCGTATTCCTGAAACCACGTCCGATCCGGAGCCGAGAATCAAGGGCCAAAAGAACGACGGATATACACTCAAGTCCAAGATGTTCTACGCAAAGGAAATCCTAGACGAGCGGGTATCTCTTCCCGCCCCCGACGAGCGGATTGTTTCACGCCTGATCGCCAACCTGGACAACAGGAAGGTCAACGTGGATGACGAGCCTGCATCTGGACCCGTAGGCGCTTCCCTTTCCATGAAATTTCTCCCCGACAACCGTCCGACGCTCGTCTGGGTTGTCACGTACATGTATTACGAAGAGGTAGGGGACGGTCTTTTCTCTTCTGACTGGAAAGTTCGGGACCCCTTCGCGGAAGAGAAACAGGATTCGAGCTCCCTCAAGCTTTATCTTGAGGGGAATGCTCCGGAATTGGTCAAACAGTTCGAGAGTGAGTTTGGCGATGTTGAAACTATCGAGAAAAAAAGATTCCAGGAAGCAGCCACGACCCTTCAGAAGGAGGTTGAGAGAGCCCTGCTTGAAGACTTCGGAATACTTCCCTCTCGTTTGGACAAAAAACTCCAGAAATACATTCGTTCCGTGGTCCAGTATAAACTTGAGATCGCTTTCAGTGATACCGTCGGGGAAGATGCGTCTATCTCGTTTGCACTGAACATGCAGAAAGCCTTTGAGAGCATCATCAAGAAGCACATGCATTTCCATAAAAAGGAGTACTCCGCTGCCGTCAGGCTATATGAGTCTGGCGAGGCAAAGGACAACGTCAGAATGAAAGGGGATGCCCTGAACGCGCTATTTCAATACCTTTTCGGTCGCCGTGCGCCGTCTCCAATTTACAACGCAGCCAAACAAAGGATTGAAAGACCGACTGCGTTGAAGGGTTACATGGTTGCGCTCCTGCTTTCCGGAATGTATGATGACAAACTATACAAGATGGTTGTCGGTGATTCGGATAAGCTCATCCAGATTGCCGACCTTAGAAACGACCGGTCTCACGGACAGATAGAGGAAGATGCCGTCCGCATCATTCTCCATAAGGATGAGATGGAGGAGTACTACGGTTTCTTCAAGCATTTCATCGAAGAATACATTCAAAACGAATTATATATCAAATAGCATATGGCAAAAAAGAATAAGGGTAAAAGTGGTGGCAAACAGGTCGTTCAAAAGGCGGCCCAGGGTCCGAGAATTACTGACGAGATAAGGGAATCGGCCAAGTCTCTTGACGAGAAGGTTTCCGCCAAAATCGACGAAGCCGGGCTCGAAGCACCCGTTACGGATGCGACTCTGTCTCCCGAGTCAGCCACCCGTTTTGAAACGGCTGAGAAGAAGGACGATGTGGCCGGATATCTCAAGTACCTGAGGGACATCAACATCCGCCTTGAAACTCTTCAAAGCGGAATCAATGCCCAGAAGGAAAAACTTGATGCCGCCAAAGGCAAGCTGGATGATGACCGAGAGGCCCTGGAAAAAGAAAAGAACGATTTCAAGGAACAGACGAAAGACTATAAAGAGAGGTATGAAAAGCTCACCCGGGAGCAATTCGCATTAGACCACGGTGACTATACCTCCGTCGTCAGTTCACTTTTGGACAAACTGCGCGAAGCGGAAAAGGACGTTTTTGCCGATACCGAGAAAAGGGTAGAAGAACTGAAGGAGTTGCATTCGGAAACGCTTACCAGAATAGCAGAGGCTCAGAAGGAAATGGATAACCTGGCCGAAGAAAGGGAGAGTCTTCGCAAGGAACAACGTGCCTTTAAGAAAGAGCAGGCCCGATATGAGATTCAGAAGGAGTCTTTCGAGACCGACCTCAAGGACGAATACGAGCAGAAGCACCAGGAAGAAGTCGGAAGGCTCGAAGCCGACCTTGAACGCCTAAAGGAGAAGTGCGAGAGGCTTGAGCACGAGAAAGAAACTCTAACCCTTTCTATCGGAGAGGTCAGAGCGGCCTTCGACAACGAAGACCCCCGCGACATGATTGCAAGGATCAATTACTATAAGGAAAAGGTTCAGGAACTCACGGACGACCTCAATGGTCGACCCGATAAGGAGGTCTTTGAACTAAAGGTCCAAGAAATCAAGATTCTACGTGAGAAGGTAGACGAACTGATGAAACTGGACAGGGAGAAGGAACTCGCCGAACTCAAGGCGGCGCTCGCCTCTGAGGACAGCCTTAGCATCCTCAGGATGCAACAGCGGGCAGAACGGGAGTCGGCAGAGATAAAGGAGAAGCATTACAAGGCACAGATCGCCTCCCTTCAAGAGACAATCAAGCAGCTTCAGGATGACACGACCAAGAACAATGAAGCATTTGAATTTGCCAGTGCCGCCGATTCCGACGTAGACTTGCAGAGCATCGCCCTGCTGAGGAATGAGCCGGCCAACCTGGCCACCCTGGCAGAATATGTCCAGGCCCGAATGGTCGGAGCCACCGACGACGAGGGAAATCCGACTCCGTTCTACTATGACCTTGAGACGGTTCGCACATTCATTGCCGGACTCAATATGTCGCCCATCACTATCCTTTGGGGCATCTCTGGAACCGGCAAGACCAGTCTCCCCCGGGAGTTCGCCAAGGCGCTTGCATCAGACAAGGCCTTCAGCGGCGTCAATGCCTCGGACAAGCGACCCAACGCCCCTTATCGCATTTGCGCCATCCAGTCCGGATGGAGGGATAAAATGGACCTCGTCGGCTACTATAACACCTTTGAGAAGAAATACAACGAAACGGAGTTCTTCAAGGCTCTGTATGTGGCCAACCTTCCCAAATACAGGAACACCCTGTTTTTCATTATCCTCGATGAAATGAACCTTTCCCGGCCGGAGCATTACTTTGCCGATTTTCTGTCTCTACTCGAACAGCCCGAAGACCAGCGGTACATCACCATTACGGACAGGAAGGACATCCAGCCGAAGTCTATGACTGGCGGACGCCTTCTCATCCCCGAGAATGTCCGATTCATCGGGACGGCAAACCATGATGAAACCACGCTCGAGTTTGCCCCGAAGACATATGACCGATCGAATGTCATGGAGTTGCCGAAGAATTATACCGAACAAGGTAATCCGACTGCGGAACGGTATAGCATATCGTATGACTGGCTGAAAGAGCGGTTCCATCAGGCTGAGATGGTAAATGAACCCGCGTATCTCAAATTCAAGGAGTTTCTTGATGACGAAGACCTTCAAACCCTTTTGAAAGAGAAGAACATCGGCATCGGAAATCGATTTGAAAAGCAGGCAAGAAAATTCATTACAGTGTTCCTTGCCACTGGAAAGGACGGCTGGACTGACCTAGCCACCGCCGCAGATCATCTTGTCACCAGTCGGCTGCTCCGCTCCCTTAAGGATAGGTACGAACTAACCATTGAGGCCCTCCAGAAGTTCAAGGATGAGTATTCCGCTCTCTTCGCGTTGTATTTCGCAGGCAAGAAACCCATCCATGGAATTGAACTCATCGACAAGGAAATTGAAAAGAAGACGAACTGATGCCAGCCTTCTACGACAGGTATACTGGGAAATGGATAACGCCGGATTCCCTTCCGGTCGATATCGATCTTGGCCGATACACGGCGGAGAACGGCACCGATTTGACCAATCGTGTCTTTCAGGTTGGCAACAATCGCTTCATTCATCAGGACCTGCTGGAGGAAGGGAACGAGAGTATTCATAACGATTTCCTACAAATCAAGGATAAAGAACGCGTTCAAAACGACACCTTCGACATTTATCCCACGGCACAGTGTATCGAGAAAGAACTCGGGCTCTATGATTTCGAGAAATACCTCTGCGAGAAGGTGCGTCACATCGAGGAGATTTGCCGTCAGCCCCACTCGCTTCTTCAGAGGACCATTGAAAAGGTGAACGTGGCGAGGGCGAAACGCATTCCGTCCAAGAGTTACCAGTACCTTGCTTCACACACGGAGGACTGGGAGCAGAAGAGCATCCTTCTCTTCAAGCCAAACCGGATTCTTCACGAGGAACTGGACGTGAACTATAACGTCTACGAAAACCAGCTTACCCTGGCGCTCGTCAACCGATGCCTGAGACATCTTGAAGGCCGCCTACGCAGAATCAAGGCCTTGAGGCAAGTGCTCGAGAGCTATGAAGCCCTTTCCGGATTATTGGAAGGAAAGGAAATGGAGAATGCTTGGTATGAAAAACTCCACAGGAATCTCACGCTCATTGCCGGGTCGATGACGGCATACCAGGAGAGTTTCCTTAAAACGCTTTCGAAAACCGAAGAATCCTTGCGGGGGGTATATAAAACCCTTCTTAAATGCAAGTCCTCACCCCTTTTCGAGGAAGTCGATGCGAGGGTCACACAGGGAATAACACTGAGAGATACGAATGTTCTTGTTAACCACAAGCACTATCGATATGTCCGGTATCTTTGGGTTGAACTACAGCGTTTCCGCCCCGAAAAGGATGAGGTGAAGAGGAAGGCGGAAGAACAGGATGTTCTTGATGGTCTTCGCTCTTACGGCAAGGTCCTTTTGGCGTATACCGTTCAGAGCATGTCGGTTCGAATGCAGTGCAATTATCGGCTAAGTGGAAAGTATTCCGCCTGGAAAGCCTGTCATCCCAGGAAACCCGATATTCTCCTTTCCGAGAATAAAGACAAGACCCTTAGTGTCAGAATCGGCCAATTTAAGCTTCGTTTTATCGTCATCGGAAACCGGCCACGTAATACGGCCATGCTCCCCGACAAGACCTTCCTTCTCTATTACGGTAAAGAGAACCTTCCCGAAACGGACAAAGCCATCCGTATCGATCCAGTCGATGCGGACAGTTCAGAACGCATCGGCAAGTTAATCAACCGGTATATTCTTGCAGAATATGCCGCAGGGATCCAGGAGTCTTTCCCCTTCCCGATGCACCTCAGGAATTACGTTGGATATATTGATGCACCATGGGTCGCCTTTGACACAAAAGGATACTCATACTCATTCAAGAAGCCAGGAGTCAAACTTCAGCGGAGTTGTATCTCTTCAGAGCTTGTTGTCGGAAAGAACATCCGCGACGACCAAATGAAAGATCTCATGAAGCTCGTGCGAGAGATAAACGAAAAGTATGATACCTATGTTGCAGAACGGCTCTTCTGCTTCCATTGCCTGGAGCCTTATAATGTACACACTCTCGAGACCTTGGATTATCTTAGATGCGGAGATGACGACTTTATTGTGGACCTTTCAAGGCCAAATTCCGTTATCGTGAAGTGTGGCGACGAGAAATACGAGGGGAAGAGCATCGACTGGGGGATGGACTGCCTGGAAATCAACACAAACCTGTAACGTTTTTTGTTATGGCCACACCTACGACAGATCTCACAAGCAAAAAAGTCTTTAAGATTATCAGCGATACCGCAAGCGAGATGGGTGTCCGTGCCTTTATTGTTGGTGGTTACGTTCGTGATTATTATTTGAGCCGAGACAATAACCACATAGATATTGTCGTCGAAGGTGACGCTATCGAGCTCGCCAAAAGGATAGGGGGCAAGAGCCATACGAAGGTGTCCGTATTTAAGAACTTTGGGCAGGCTTCGTTTATCTTCGGCGGTGATAACATTGTGATTCATCGTGCAAGAAAAGAGCGTTACAAACGAGGACAACAAAACCAGGTTTCGGAAGCGGGGACAGTTTACGATGATTTGCTACTGAGAAACTTCACAATCGACGCAATTGCTATTTCTCTGAATCAAGTTGACTATGGAGTCCTAATTGATCCTCTTGGTGGTCTCAAAGATCTAAACCAGGGTATCATTCGTACGATTGTTCAACCCCAACAAACTTTCCAAGAAGATCCTCTTGCAATGTTAAGAGCAATCCGTCTTGACATCCAGCTATTCCCGGCATCAGTAGAATCTCGAATCGAGGGCACTTGCATGGCCGCCATGCGAGAATCCGCCAATGAGATTGATTCTTTGGCCAGGGAAAGAGTCGTGGAAGAATTGAATAAGATGCTTTTATGCGATGTCCCTGGTGATGCCATTTATCTTCTTGACAAAGTAGGTATTCTTAAAAGAATTCTTCCTGAACTCGCTGCGACAAAGGGCGTTGAAACTGTAGATAAACATGGGCATGAGGACACCTTCCCTCATACCCTTTCTGTGTTGGACAACATTGCCAAACTTGAAACCAGCCGCTCTTCAGAAACGACAAACTCGCTAGGCATAAAACAGGGAGAGCCAAACCTATGGTTACGGTGGACGGCTCTTCTGCACGACATCGGGAAACCGGTTTCAAAGAGATTTGTTGACGGGAAAGGATGGACTTTTTACGGATATGATGTCGCTGGGGCGAGAATGATTCCGAAGGTGTTTTCCTCCTTGAAATTACCCCTGAACGAAAAGCTGAAGTATGTCCAAAAACTGATTTCCCTTCAGAATCGTCCTAAAATGTTAATCGATACGGACTCTAGTGAATCCGCTTTTCGAAGGTTACTATTTGATTCCAGTGGCGACATCGAAGATCTTATCCTGCTCTGCGAAGCGAATATTACGACAAGGAATAAAACCAAGGCTAATCAGGAATTTGCCGATATGGAATCCGTTCGGCAGAGACTATTAGAGGTTCAAGCGAAGGATGCAATCAGGAATTTCAAGAATCCCATCAGCGCAAACTATATCATGGAATTGTATGGTCTTGAGCCATGCAATCTTTTAGGTACCCTGAAGGATTATATCAAGGATGCCATTCTTAGCGGGGAGATAGGTAACAATTTCGAAGAAGCTGATGTCCTTTTGCGGAAGAAAGCTGCGGAGATGGGACTACTGACAAAAGAAGAGAAAGAGAAGGCCGAATTCAATCACTCCATAGTCGGGACCCCTTCTGTTGAACGTCCTTCAGGAAGTGTCCGTGATGTTATACCCCCCCTGAAAAACGAAGTTGTTGCTGATGATGTAAGAGCGGATGCTGGAGAGAATTCAGAACTCACTTTCGAACAATCAACGTCACCTATAGATGAGCCCCAGAACGAAACCCAGCCATCAGATGTTTTAGATCGAGATACCCTTATTTCGCAAATCCTTCATGCGATGAATGATTGCGGAGTGGTCAAGTTATACTTTATGGCCACCGGGGAGGATCTTGATGAGATTCAGGCCAAAAGGAGCATCTCGAAGGAGAGTATCTTCCTGTTCACCCATGACACCTCAAAGGATATTCAAGGGAAACTCGTCTGGGCTTTGGAAGTCAAATTGGATGCCCTCGCCCTGCCGGAGGCAATGGTTATATGGAATGGGATGCCCTCAAAGGATTTGACGATCGGCACAAGAATCGCCGACCTGCGAATACTAAAGGACAACTCCTGGGATTCGACTCCCCCAAAAGAGTCTGAAAACCTTTTCTCTGATTATGCGTTTGTAATCCCCAAAAGCCTTCCAGTAGACTATATAATCAATTTTGAGTCCGTGTACGATGAGTACTCCACGATCTTGGTGTTTTGATAATAGGCCTTTGATCTTGAACTATGAACCCTAACGGACTCTCATTGTCCCAGAAAAATCTCCATCTTGACGAAAGATGGGAATAGACTGGAATTGCCGCCATATCTCGTAGTGGTCATCAAGCATATCCCCGTCAACCGACAGAAACAGGCTCTCACAGTCCATCATTCTGGCATAGTTTGACAACATAACTCGATGCCTCTCCTCGGGAAGATCCGAAGGGTCGTTAAGACCTTCACAATACAAGCCTTTCGTGGTTATCAGTTGCTCTTTTTCCGCTTTCCCCATCATGTTAAAAGCCTGCAACCCATAGTCTGCTGTAATATGGAAATAGTCTGTTATGATTCTCCTGTTATGTGTGAGATCGTACCCGGGAATCCATGTCTTCATAGAGATGCTTCCATCGCTCCTATTCAATTCAAGAGGTCTATGATATGTGGAACAAATCGTCCTTACAGCATAATTACCATTCACGGAGGCACGGACGTAATCGCACACTTTGTTTGATTTATTGCCGAACTCGTTTTTCGCGGCTATCATAAACGCCTGGTTCATCTCGTCCAGATTCTCTCCCTCGTGTTCCTTGATAAAGTCTTTGGACCACTTTTCATCAATGCCATCGAAATAGAAGAACACATTCACCGTCCCTTCATAATCAGAAGTTGGCAACAGAGATGATACAATATCCCTAACATTTCGTTCGGCTACGTCCGGGTTTCCCAACATAAGATAGCGGTCATTGATAATGATTGTGTTAACGGGAAACCGCGAGGCCTCCATCAAAATCGAAGGCCATGACTTTGCCGGACTACCCTTCTCGCAGAAAGTTGTTTTCTGGAATCTGAGGGGGTTAAGGCGAAGGCCAGCTTGATCCGAGTAGCATAAAACGCCATATTGCCGACGAATCTTTCTTGCGTCTGCACGAGAGATGTCCAGTATAAACAATGAAAAAGGGAACTGTGAAAACCTCGCCGGATAGTTCAATATCTCTGCTATCTTCTCGTTCGCTAGATAGAATCCGCCACTACAGCACTTGGATACAAGATAATCACCAATACGTGATTCCTCGATGACGGGACCTATTGCTTTTTTCAATTCATCCACGGACGCATCGAGATAGATGCTCACTTCGCGATTGAAGAGCATCTTTCGGTATGTCTTGCTCCTCAGGATTGCCTCAAGAGCTCTTATCGAGAGGAACAGAGAGAATGTGATGTCGGTCTTCATATTTTCCGGTCGAAAAGTGTCGCAAGATCAAGCAGTGCGAGATTCGATTCGCCTGCAACATCAACGAAGCCAGGACCGAAGTTTCTCTCAAAACGCCCGTTTTCCTTGAATATCATATCATACGGGCTAGAATCGTCGTCAGGGAAATAGTAGACCTTGAAAGGATTATCATCCAGGGAGAATGCCTTTTTCCGAATACCTTCGGCGACAAGGACTTGAGCTCTTCTAATGATGTATTCGGAGTGCGTCTCAACGATGCACTGACAACCAAACTGGTCATAGAAATCCAAGAACATGTCCGCCAACTTGCTTTGTATGGCAGGATGGAGGTTCTGCTCGGGTTCCTCAACAGTAAGAAGAGTCGGGTAGGACTCATGAGCGGCCTCGGTAACGACAAGCGCCAAGTTCATCAATAGAATGATTAACTGTCTTGATCCAACTCCAAGGGATTCAAAAGGAACCTCATATTTCTGCTGTTTTCCGTTAAGGAGCGTTGTCCTCACAACGTAACAGCCCATCATGCCATCTTCATTATCTTCGTGGATGGTTATTTCGTCACCAATCTCAAGTTCCTTAACCCATTTAGCAACACATGTCATGAGGTCGTCCCTTCCGTGGACATGATGATTCCGGAAGTCCCGGATTAACCTACTACATGTTGTTTCGTCATCCGTGAAATGGCCGATGTGACGAGCACAAGAGGGCATTTGATTATACAACCGTGTAGAGAAAAGCTCTTTGAAACTCTCCAGCCTTGTACGGTGATCCCCTTCGTTCAAGAAAGCAGTAATCCGATCATAGGGCATTCCATCATCGGAGTACGCTTTATTACCAGTAAGGCAGTTCTCAGCCAAACAATCAATGGAGTAGAATTCGGGGAGAGTTTGGCCCGGTTGTTTTTCAAGTCCTTTTAACATGATGCCATCTCGACGAATCTCGGTTTGGCCGCTGTCAATAATCGCAGCCAATTCGTCGATTCGTTTTTGAACGGTTGGCCTGTCTTCCTCAGGAAGCGTGTTAACCAATTGAGTCAAATTCAGATGCTCTTCGCCGACTTCTTCCGGGAAATCATAGAAAACAAGTTTCGTTTTTCCTGCCTCCAGTAGGCCGGATATCTTGTTTGTCTTATCGTAGAAGTGGATATAGCTGATTTCTCCCTTCCCCTCTTTGTCCTCTTCAAGGAGTTCCTTGTATTTTTCCGGCCGTTCCTTTTGAAACTTATTCATCCGTTGCTCAACCTCGTTATTGAGCCATTCCCTGTCAATCTCCGGGCCTGCTTCCGCCTCCGGGTACTGACTATAATATGAATCATAAACCCAATCCAGGATCTGCTCTTCAATAAAGCCAAAAGGATTAAATCTCTTGTCTATACCAAAGTCCAATACGAATTCGCCATAATCAACACGGAATTCAATCAACCCATTATTACTTCCACGATGGAGCACACTATTGTATCCCCGATACCGTTTCCCGGAGGTGGGTCCTATCTCAAACGAGAACTGAGAGTTTAGATTGGCCCCTTTTGAAGTCTGGTTGATAAAGTTCGCGGCCAATCGCGCCGCGTGGGTAAACGTTGTCTTCCCGGCATTGTTTTTTCCCACAAGGAATGTAATGCCAGAAAGATCGAGGACGGGACAGTCCGCGAATCGTTTGAAGTTCTTGAATCCAATCTTTTTCATAATCACATCACGACCATCTACTTTTCAAAGTCAAGAAAAGAATACCCCTCCCTTCTCGGCCGCAAAAACGCCTACTGAGCAAACACTTACTTCGTAAAGCATGATAGAATTAAAAAGCGAGACATCTGCATCGTCAGGCTTTTCAAATATACTGAATTAAATGGACAATAAAAAGGTCTTTATTCAAGCTTTATCTTCTTTCCCCTAGAAACTAAAAGTAATGATATTCAGCAGGGCATGGCCAGCTTGAGGTTGTTGATGAACCGACGGTAGGCGCTCCATTCGACATTTCTCTCCGCCTGCGCTGCTCCAACCACCTTGAGGAAATCCTCCTCGGACACATCGTCAGAGAAGAGGGCCTCCACGAGGGAGATTCCCTCCTCCTCAGCCGCCTCAGCGCGAGCCTCATCGCTAGAGCGAAGCATCCAGCGGAGCGCGGCGTGGAAGGGAGCGTAAGCCGGATTTTCGGCGATGAGTTGCCTCATCAGCCCGGCTCCGGGATCTCCGTACTGACGCTCATTGAGAATGGCGAGACGATAACGAACCTTGCGGAAGGCCTCGGCATCGAGTCCACGTTCCCGAAGTGCATCGTACAGACTAATCATCTCATAGTACAATTTCTCCACTCCTTCCCAGTCACCCTTGTCCTCCTTGCAACGAGACAGCAGATAGAGGGCGTCCACGTCAGAGGAGACGGCTGTACGCATTCCCTCCAGTAGTTCTTCCGCCTCGGTCGCCTGCCCGCTATAATACAGACCTGCGGCGTTCAATAACTGACCGCGATAACTGATGTCTTGAACAGGAGTCCACGTGGCTCCGAAAAGGCAACCGTCATCGGCGACCATAGCAAGGCATCGTGACATCAGGTCGGCGGCAGAGGCTACATCTCCCGCTTCGGTCGCATCTACGGCCATCCCGAAGAGCATCGTTGCAGCCGCATCATAATCCTGTGTGCGGACCTGGGAGCCGATTGCCTCCCCGATCTTCAGCTCGCGGCGGATTGTCTGCTCGTCGTTGACATCGGAGGAGAACGCGATGATGTCGTTGGACACCAGCACGGAGGCGGGAGTCATTGGCCGAAGCAGCTCCAATCCCTCAAGGGAACGGGCGCGGCTGAGCGCCACATAGGCCTGCCCGTTGCAGAAGGCACTTCTGCCGAAATCGACCGCCACGCGGTCGAAGGTAAGGGACTGGCTCTTGTGGATGGTAATCGCCCAGGCCAAACGGAGAGGGTACTGTGTCACGGTTCCGATGACTTTCTTGTTGCAAGACCGGGCGGCCTTGTCGTACTCATATTCGATGTTCTCCCATTGGACCTTTCCCACCTCATAGACGGAGCCGTTTTCCAGCTTCACCCTGATGCAGTCATCCTTGAGGGATTCAACCACCCCAAGGGTGCCGTTCACCCAACAACCGAGACTGTTGTTCCGGGTGAACATGACCTGCGCCCCCTCTTTCAGGACGAGTTTGTCCTCGGCGATGTCCGCGCCCGGGGTTGTCTTGTTCATCTGGCCCTCATACTCCGCATCGAACGTGACCGGCTCGGAAGGAAGTGCCTCCAAGCGAGACTCGTTGATGAACTGCGCTTCCCGGCGCGTAGTCGTCAGGACGATATGGATCTTGTCGCTCCCTTCCCCGGGAACCTGTACGCGGCTGTTGATCCGCATCAAGTCACGCATCGTCATGCGACCGGTGCGGATATGTTCGAGGATTTCTATGAAAGTCGGATCTGTCTGGCGGTATATCTTGCGGAACTCGATCTTCGGAAGTCCCATTCGTTCGATAGCGGCAGCCTTGTAAAAGTAGTATGGACCGTTCCCGTAGTTCTCCTGAAGGATGACGCGGTCTTCCCTGGTAACCACCGGCTCAAGTTGGAACATGTCTCCGACGAATACCATCTGGACACCGCCGAAAGGCGCCGAGCGGCGACGGTAATGACGAAGCGTACGGTCCATGGCGTCGATGATGTCGCACCGTACCATCGACACCTCGTCCACGATGATCGTGTCGATATGGCGCACTAGCGATATCTTGTCCCCGTTCATTTGCCCAACATCCCACGGACAAAGGACACCCAGTTCAAGGCCAAAGAATGAGTGAATGGTTTTGCCGCCGGCATTGACAGCAGCGACGCCAGTCGGGGCGACGACGATAAAGTTCTTGCCGACCGCCTCTTGGACCATCTTCAAAAAGGTGGTCTTACCCGTCCCGGCCCGGCCGGTCAGAAAGAACGACTGGCCCGTCTTTGCTATCATGTCGAAGGCCAGCTGCTGTTCGTGGTTGGTTCTGTCGAACTCTGCTTTCATGCTTCTATTTCCATTGATTGACAATCCTCCTCCCTACCCGGCGATGGCCGTAGGCTGCTGTCCGCCGGTGACCTGGCGACCTATCATCTCGGTCATCTTCAGGGTTTCGCCAACCATCACCGATGCGACCTGCCGCGCCTGCTCCTGCGAGGGACGCGGAAGACCGAGTATCACACATTGGTTTTGGATATAGGTCGTCAAGAGGTTCACGGCCACCTGTTGTCCCACCCCTTCGGACCAGAAGGCCCCCTGGTACATCGGGAAGGTCATCTCGGCCAACAGTTTTGTGTGTCCCTGCCCGTCAGAACCGTAGATCTTCACGCCGTTCAGGAACCTGTAATAAAACCCGTTCGCGAGGTTGAACACGACGGCTATCTTGTCGGACAGACGCGCTCCCTGGTAGTAGGCGGCCCTGTCCGTCACATAGGAGGGGGTATGGAACATCCTGTCGAACTCATCATAAGTGAAGGTCTTCATCAGGGAGGGCAGCGCTGCGTTGACACTGGAGAGGATCACGGCATTATCCATAGTTAATCTGGGTTTAGGGTTAGATAATATCATATTCGCGAGTGAAGTCGGAGCAGACACCCTTCTTCATGCAGTAACAAGCCAGGATCTGGCGGATGCCCTTACGGTCCAAATCCACGACCTTGTGGGAAAAAAGGTCCGAAAGGATACGGTCGATTTCGACGGAGACTTCGTCCTCGCCCATACCCTCGGGGTTACCGCTCTCCATAACGTATTCCTTCAGAGAGGATGCGATTACGGGGAATACCTCTTCCTTCCGGAAATGGGTACTCTGCTCCCAGTCGTGGCTGCAGATGATGCGGAATCCGTGACCGTCGTAGACCATCGCCCGCACTTTGTTGACGAACTCCCAGGAATGGAAATGCCCCAGCGTCATCTCAAGAAGAAGCTGGTCGCTGACCCCTACATAGATCAGCGACCGGTTGCCCGAAGCGGACTGGTACTGGTCGACCAAATACATGCCCTTTCCTTCATCCCAGGAAGGGATATCCAGTGCCTTCTCCCCGAATCTCGGAAAGAGTTTGTTGATGGTCGGGGTGAGGCCCCTTTCTGAACGCAAGATCTTCATATTTGTCTATGTCTCTTGGGCATCGCCGGTGGATGCTCCTTTCCACAGTGCAAAAATCGGAATCTGGCGCGAACTGTATGTTCGCGGAATATGCTTACACGAAATCTAGCGGCAGACGTTTTTTCTGGGCAGGGATTTCAACAACCTCGCCAGGACATTGAATAGCGCCCTATCAGGGCGGAGGTCCATTCCGCACTCAGGACAATGGATGGGGGCACTGTGGACGGTGGCATTGTCTTCCATATCCGGGGCTATGAAGACACTGCCGCAGTGCGGGCACTTCACCTTGATGAATCCTCTCAACATGGCTCGTCAGATCTATTCGTCAATGGACTCCTCCTCATCTAGGACGGGTTCGTCATGAATCGTGACGCCAAAGAGTTCCCGGATCTTATTGCGGGCGCGCGCCTTCACTCTCTCGGTGATGTATATCTCAGCAGTTTTGAGCGCCGCCGCCACGGCGGACAGATCGTCCGCATACCCCCCCGGAAGGAAATCCGGAATGAGGTCCACGGGAAGGACGACGTATGCAAGAGCGCCGGCGATGACGAGCTTCGCCTGAAGAGGGGTGTCCTTGTCCACCATCGCATAGTAGAGCTGCAGAACCTTGTAGACCATGGCAAGGCCCATGTCCTTTGCCTTCTCCCGGATCTTCTTCCAGAAGGACATCTCGTCGAACTTGCCGACCGTGGCCGGACTTGTGGTGTTCCTTTTCTGTTTCATTGTCAAGTTTGTTCTCAATTACGACTGCAAAGGTCGGGGTTTTCGGCGCACCCTATTTTCGCAAAAAAGAATAGAAAAGCATAATGTGTCCCAAAATGGTTATCTTTGAAACAACCGATATCCATTGTAAATGAAACTCGCCGAAGCCATAGTTGTCGGTCAATTCTGTATAATTTGGGAATCCGTTTAAAGGGTTTCAAAAAAAAGTCTTAATTTTGCCTTGTCGCGTTAGCGACGGCATAAACAACGCTGAATCCGGGTCGGAAATCGGGAAATTTTTGAACACAGGATTAGGCGGCAACTCGCTTTGTGTCAAGAGCCTTACACCGTTAGGTAAGGCTCTTTAGATACCGAGTGTGGGGCTGTTCCTTTGTGTTTTGGTTTTCCCGAACCTCCGACCCAAGGGACATCGCTCCACACTTTTGTATCAATGACATAGCGAGATGAGAAAGACCAAGGAAGAATACTACAGGACACAGATGGCCAGGATCCGTGCCACCAAAGAGCAGCGTGCGAAGGAAAAGGAACAGGGGCTGACCGGGATGCGGAGGCTCGCCTTCGTGAAGGACCTGATCTATGGCCGTGGGTTCACGATCCCGAGAATTGCGAAGCGCGTTCCCATGACGGCCCAGGGACTCTGGTGGATTTTCGACGTTCAGGATGACTGCCAACTGGATGTCCTCGAGCGGATCCTCGCCGCCGTAGGGGTGTCTTGTTCGGTGTCCCTCAGATTCCGGAATCACGGCAAGAAGGACTCCCCCATTTCATCGCGCCGCTACCGTTTTGGCGGAAACGTCGCCATTCCAAAGTACACACGGAACTATCCTGCGATCGTGTCGGATTGTCCGGAAGGCTCGCGGATGCGCTTCCTCGCCGACTTCATCATCGACACACAGCTCACATTCTCGGTTTTCTGCATGAAGTCCGGGTATCCCGAGCGTTCCTACTACAACTTCTTCAAGGGTCAAAGGATCAAGGTCAGTTTCATCTGCCAGATCGCTGAGAGGTTCGACGCCGACGTCGTCTGGACGCTGAATGAGATCTGCTAACCCGCGAAAAGCAATGGATATGTCCGCCACCTATTTCGCCGACGGAGGCAGAGGGTTCAACCCTCCGAAAGAGAGCAATCTCCCGGCTCTTCACGAGATTGTCGGGACGCTGCTGGACGCCCACACCAAGCCGAGGCAACATATCAAGGGATACTGGCTTATTGTTCGCTTGATGTCAAGAGATGTTGTTATCAGTGTGTATTTTTCACAAGAGAACGTTCTCTCAAGAGACCTTGATATCTTGAACTCACTACGTGGAAAGGCCGTCACGATCCGCAACAATGGCGGGGCTCCTGAGACATGTACGATCAGTGTCAAGTCGGAAGAATCCATCCGGACAAGACTGTTGGACGGTGTCATCGCCGGCCAATACAAGATGGAAGATCTCCCCGCCCTCATCGCGTTTTCCAAGGGAGATGACAGCATGTTCGAGAAGTGGCAGCTGTTCAAGCAGCAGATTGACCAAGAAGGGGTTGCCAAGGCCAAGGAAGAGTTCAGCCAGAAAAACGCAAAACTACAAAGCGCTATAGATCGGGAATGGGGAAAATGGAATGAGCTGAATGCCATCCATCAGGAGGTCTTCGAGAAGCAGCAAGAACTGCTCAGGGAGCTGGAAGACGCATTGGTCCTGATGCAGGGGGAAGAC
>JAEEGL013685344.1_pt1 | contig 42173 bp, 40 predicted proteins | sample 9134231 | NCBI WGS metagenome assembly JAEEGL01 (sample SAMN16246548, study PRJNA631951) | gut metagenome | biome: gut microbiome; feature: rumen; material: fiber-attached | host: Bos | place: Iran: Karaj | collected 2018-10
AACACCATCAATAATTTTTTTGATTTGCTCGAAATTACGACCTAATTCACTACCCTTACCAGCCATTGTCTCTAGTAATATCGTAACCTTAGAAGAACCAACTTTATTCAAATTATTAATAATATTATTAAGTCCTTCCTCTTCGCTTAATTTAACGCTACTACCTGGATGTAGTACTAACTTTGTCATATGTAATTGTTCTACCCTTTTTAATTCTTGTTTTAAAAAAGATACCGCAAAATCATTATCACTAGCCATATTTATAATGTATGGAGCATGTACAATAACATTATTAATATCAATATTATTATCATTCATTATTTTTATAGCTTCTAAAGTTAAATTATCATCAATAGGATTTCTAACCGTATTTTGTGGAGCACCTGTATAAAACATAAAAGTACTACTACCATAACTTAAAGCTTCTATAACACTACCTTTTAATTGTGTATCTTTTTTAAAAGATACGTGACTTCCTATAATCATTTTTATCTCCCATGAATATTATATCAAAAAAGTAGATTTAAAATCTACTCTTCAAATTCAAGATATGCTTTATTTACTTCGATAACTGTTATAACCTTATTATTTGCATCACGATTATCACGAGTTGATATTTGGTTGTCAATAACCATTAATGGCGTAGAACTTGTAGTCATTGTCCATGCACGTTCATAATCATTAGGATTAGATGAGAAAAGTCTTCCAAATATACCAGATACCCATCCAGGCCAGCAGAAATCATTTTTACCACAAAATCCAAATAATTCTTGAGCCCTAATTGGTCTTGATTTAGCTATAATAGGTTCTTCAGGGTATGTTGTTATTTTACTACAGCTTCTATTACTATCACAGTAATTAGCTTCAGAAGATGATGTACCATTCATACTAAATTCCATAGTTAATAATTCATTCCAATCATTTGAAGCATTTCTTACATTATCAATCATAACTTTAGGAGTTCCATTATTACCCCATATAGAATATATTAAAGCTGTATCTTTAATTAAAACTAATTTTTTACCGTCATCACGTAAAACATGATATCCATAAGTAAGAGGTTCCTCACCATCTCTTACCCTAACATCCAAAGAAACACCATTTGAAATATCAGAAGAAGAACATGTGTTGCCACTTTTAACGCAATCATTACTTGCATTAAATACCTTAACTAATTGAACATCAGTAGTATGAATTATTTCCTTCTTAACTCTTACATTACCATCTTTATCAATACCTGATATAGAAACTTCATAATCTGTTCCAGGTAAAAGATCAGTTAATATACATTTACCGTCTGAAGCATTCTTAACCATACCACTAATAGAACAATAATAACCATAGAATTCATCTTCACTTGTAATATCAATAGTAATACTATTAACTGTTACCTCTTTGGTATAAGCAAAGTCACGTGTTGTAGGTATAGCTTTACCATACAATTCATTTAATGCATCTTCAACATTTTTAGCCTTAAATTCCGGATTATTTGAGGAAAATAATACATTTTTAGCCTCAAGTATATTGTCAGCTAAAACAGTTCCGGATATACAAATAATTGCTGTTAATAAACATAAAAACAGTCTTGATTTAAATATTTTCATTTTTTTCTCCTTTATATCTTACTTACATACTCTAACAAATTTAAAAATAATTTAACAAATTTTTTCTCTAAACCTCCTTTATATCTTACTAACATATTCCAATAAATTTAAGAATAATTTAACAAATTTATTTTCCAAACCTTTGTTACCTAACTTACGCATCGCAATACGTTTTTTCTTAATAGGCATATCACTAAATAAAACAGCATCGACTTTTTCTTTCATCAGTGTTTCAATTTGCAAGTCAGATAAAATATTTTCAATCTCATCATTGATGATACGTGTTGCATCAACCAATAGATCATTACCCTTACATGTAATAATTAATTGTGATATAGTTCTAATATCATTAATTTCAATAATAAAATCAGAACCAGATACATAAGCTTTATAATTTATTTTCTCATTACCTTCATAAACAGCCACTTCTGCTTTTTTAGTGTTTCTAAAAACAATTTTATAATTTCTATATTCTGGTATAATACCACTTTTACCTTCTAAAGCTTTAATCGTAACCTTGTACTCATCAGGGTTATAGTCATAAACAATCTTAGACAATAAATAATAACCTTTCTTATACATATCTGATACGCCATCATCTTCATATAATAAATATTCATTACTTACGCCTGGAAAGAAATGTATTTCCATATTTTTAGGTGATGAAGTATCATTAATATCATCATTACTACCCATAGGTATAATACTACCCGCTTTAGCAAAAACAGGATATTGTTGATCTTTATAGAAAGATATATATTTGCTATCACCTAAAAACTTTTTACCTGTAAAGAAATCATACCAAATACCAGCAGGAAGATAAAATCTATGAGCAACCCTATCCATGACATAATCCTTACTCTTCGTTATAGGAGAAACAAATAACTGACTACCAAAATAATATTCACTATTATATAAAACATCATCATACATTTCAGGAACCTTATAATATAAAGGTTTAATTAAAGGCACACCATGTTGTGAATAACGATATGCTTCACTATATAAATATGGTATTAAGCGATGTCTTAATTGTAAATAATCTTTAACAATATTTAACGTTTTTAAATTCCAACGCCATGGCTCTCTTTTATAATATTTACCACAATCTGCACCAAATTTTAAAATAGGAGAAAATGTACCTAATTGAACATATCTTGTATATAATTCATTATCCTCCATACCCTTATAATAACCACCGATATCGTGCCCCCACCAACTAATACCTAAATTAGCAGCATCAGCATTAAAACGTGGTATTTGTTTTAAAGAATCCCAACTAACTAAAGATTTACCAGGATATAAAACAGGATAACGATGTTGCGCTAAACCATTGTAATAACCAAATATCATTGGTCTACGTTTATTATCCCTAGTAATATCATTATATTGATAATATTTAAGATAATAATCATCAAAAGCATGTGGTCTATCAATCCAATAGAAATCAACACCTAAATTATCCAAAGGATGAATATAAACCTTTAAATAAACATCTATCCACTTAGGATCCAATACATTATATGGAATAACGCCATTACTATCTGTTTGCAAGTACTTTACAGCTTGTTGATATCCATCATCAATGTTATAAAAACCCTCTTCTGGATTTAAATTTAAACCAACACTAATATTTTTAGAATGTAAATAAGAAATCATCTCACGAGGAGCTTTAAATAACTCTTTATTAAAAGTAAACCCTGTCTTTAAATGATTCGTTTTATCATATGTACGAACATGCCAATCCTTATCCAATAATAAAACAGATAAAGGTATATTATTATTTTCAAAATTATCCATTAACAATTTTAAAGAACCATCATTATAATCATCATTTTTACTCCACCAATTACCTAAAGCATAACGTGGAATTAAACCAGGATGACCCGTTAAAGCAAAATAATCCTTTAAACATTCAGCAAAATCATTTAAATATACAAATAAATATATATCAATATCAGCATAATTATCACTTAGAGTTCCATCCTTATTAATAATTTTATTTTTAGCGTCATCTAAAGTAACAAAACCATCTAAAGAATATAAACTTTTAGTACTTATTATTTTGCCCTTTTTCTTACCATTTTCAATTCTTATAGGAACACTAAAGTTTTTAGCTTCAACATTTTTATAATACCAACTTCTATCAGTATTTAAAACATCAACTTTAAAATTCTTACTATTTAATTTTTTCTCTTTCGTATAATATAATTTAAAATATGATGTTGATATTTCAAGATAATTTGCGTCCTCATTAACTGTAAACTCAGGCTTAGGAAAATTTCTATTAATAACCAAAGTTGTAGGTTCAGAAACAAAGTTTTGATTTTCACTATATTCAATTCTGATAAGTCGTTCTGTTAAAATAGTAAAACGATAGTTTTTACCAGCTTTAACACATTCGGGATTAGACGTAGCCTTATCATAATCTACTTTAAACTGATTCCCCAAATTATACATCTATATCACCACCTTTATATTTCTTCTATTTTCATAAAATTAGTATGCTTTACCTTTTTAAATGGATATCCTCCTGTTATTATAATTTTATCCTTAGGCTGTAACATTAAAAAATCAACAGCTATCTTTTTACTCTTTTCTATAATAGCATCAGAAGTTTTCATTTCATTAATTAATAATGGTACAACACCAAAATTAAGCGCTAGAGACTTAACTGTATCAATATTAGGACTAACAGCTATAACAGGACAAAAAGGTCTAAATTTAGAAATCTTTTTAGCTGTATAACCACTCATAGTTGGCGCGAAAATAGCTTTACATTTTAAACGTTCCGCACAAGTTGCTACACTATAAGCTAAAGAACTGGTTATATCAACATCCTCTTCCTTCATAGCTTCGTCAATCATATTATCATAATTGATATCCTTTTCTGCGATACTAATAACACGTTCTAAAGTTTTAAGCGTCTCAACAGGATATTTACCCATCGTTGTCTCACCACATAAAACAATAGCATCAGTACCATCCAAAACCGCATTAGCAATATCTGAAACCTCAGCTCTTGTAGGTTTCTCACTATTTATAAGCGTTGATAATAACTCGGTTGCAACAATACCTATAACACCTTTTTCATGGCATTTTTTAATAATACGTTTTTGAATACCAGGTATTCTTTCAATACTTACCTCACTACCCAAATCACCACGTGCTATCATAATACCATCAGATACTTTAAGTATTCTATCAATGTCATCAATAGCAGCTTTATTTTCAATAATAGATATTATCTGCATATGCTCATTCTTTAAATTTATCAATAAATCATTAACCTCTAAAACATCTTCATAATCAGAAACATAAGATAATGCTAAAAAATCAACATTCATCTGATGAGCAAACTTAATAGTTTCTTTATCAAAACTATTTAAGAAAGGTCTATTTAATTTAACGTCAGGTATATTAATACTATTATTATCTTTAATATAACCTTCTTTTAAAACCTTACACAATAAATAATCATAACCCTTATCAATTATTTGTAATTCAACAGTACCATCATTAATAGTTATAAAATTACCAATTTCAACTTCATTAACTAAATTATAATCAACGCTAAATTTAGTACTATCACCAATAACATTATCCATAAAGATTCTTATTTTATCATTTTGTTTTAAAAAAGTCCCACCATTACTTATATGGTTAATTCTAACCAAAGGACCTCTTGTATCCAACATAACACTTGCATAAGTGTGTAATTCCGCATTTATTTCATTTATTTTATTTATAATATCACGACAAAAATCAAATGTTGCATAACTCATATTAATACGAACAACATCTGCTCCGTTAATGATTAAAGATTTCAATATTTCTTTACTAGTAGTAGGACCTACTGTAGCAATAACCTTTGTTTTATTCATAAAATATCCTCTTTATTCTCCATAATAATTATAATTTATATAGCTATTTAAGTCAACATTTTAGCCATCTATATTTCTCAATTTGTATTTTTTTTAAAAAGTGATATAATACATCCTCGAAAGAAGGGGTTTTATGGAAATAGAAATTAAGGAAATCATTATGGCAGCTTTGTATTACTACCACACAGAGTACCATAAAGATATTACAAGTATGGTGGGTATAAATAATTATATTGATATGTTATCAACTAAATTTAATATGCCTATAAAAGTTATTTCTAATAACAAATATTATGATGATAAATACTCATGTAAGGTAACATCTACTAATATTGTCTTTAGATATATTGATATTAAAAAAGAAGATTTAGATCCAAAATTAATTATTACAAATAAACAATTAAGATTAATTGATCAATTAAAAACAAATAGTCATTATAGCAGTATTAGACAAGCTAATATTAAAAAAGTTAATGTAAATCACCTTTTAAGATTATTTGCTATTCAATTTAATTTAAAATATAAAAGAAACATAACAACTGACCTAGCCTTTAGAGCTACTTGTGACATCATGAAGATAGTTAACTATCAAGGCGTTAAAACATATATAGATCAAGATATAAAACCTACATACGAACAAGATAATTACCGTTCAATAGAAGAATTAGGTAATATATATACTAAAGAAGAATTAGATTACTTAGAAAGTGTTATTATAAGTTATATGTATAGTAATCACTTTAAAAATCATTTAAAAGATGATTACGCTAAAATAAAAACTACAAGAATTAACTCTTGTAGTTTTATTTTATCTTAATACTGAACGGAAAGAAAATGAATCATTAGCACCATCATTATCATCAAATGCGAAAATGCCAGCTGATGATCCATGACTATAACCACCACCACGTGTAAGCCATGGATTACCTGAAGATACAAAAATCGCATAATCCTTATGGAATCCACTGTGTTGACGTTTAACATCATCCGCATCTAGCCAATTAGCAAAATTATTTAATTCAACTGTAGCATCTCCTAAATGTCCTCTTGAATAATCCTTATTGCTAGTACCATAAGCATACAAATCATAATATTTACTTTCTGGGAAATCAAGACCAGTTACACTTTTAATAGAAGTATTTTCAACTTCATAACATGTTGGACATGTTACCTTTCCTGTGAAACCAGAGTTCCATACGTTACTTCTTCCTGAAGCTGGAACACCACTACCTTTAGAATCTTCCATAACAGCCATTACATATTCCCATGTACCACCATTCATATCATATATACCATAGATATTTCCTGTTGTACTTGCTCTACCACCTTGAACAGTATACCATTCATTTTCACATTTATATTTTGGAACATATGACTCATACCCTTTAGTTGGCGCAACAGATGCTGCACATCCTGGATCGTAACTATTATTTATCATAATCTCAGTAGTACCTTGACCATAGATAGAAGTAGCTAAATATGCAATAGCTCCCCACTCTGAATTCTTAAGCATTGCTGGATCTTTAGAAGTTATACCATAGTTTATTTCTCTTGAAGCCACAAATTGTGCTGCCACTGTTTTCTCATGTGATGGCGTTAAGTTAGTTGTTTCAGCATATCTTGTATCTGTTGGTAATACAGTTGGAGCATAAGAATTTCCTGATGTTTCAAACTTACCTACCCAAATACCATTTAATTCTTCATCACCAAATGTAAAAGCAGGATGGGTTAACCATTGACCTTTTTTACTTCCAGTTGATTTAGCGGTATCTTTGTTTTCAAATTCAATAGATATTAATGATACATAATCAATATAATCAATTTGACTTGATAAAGTACCATTATCTGTTATTTTAGATAAATCTGTAAATATCTTATATTTATATCTTGGTACCCATACATAGAAAGCCATAATATCTTTCATTTGAATAATAGTTCCTGATGCAGCTTCTTTGTATGCTTTTCTAGATGCATCGCTAACTAAAACAGCATTAGCCCATTTTTTATCTGTATAGTTATACCATTCTTCTCTTAAACTAGCTTTTTTAACAATACCATCTTCATATACAACTGGTATCATACCTTCATCTAATTCTGGAACAGCACCATTTACAGTTTTATCTATGTATATAGTCTTGCAATGATTAATATCATCTAATTCATATAAATCGCTTGAATCTGCATCTTTTACATAACATGTTTTATCGTACAATAAAGCCAAAGATATTTTACCTTTTTTAGTTATGTGTATTTCACCATATTTTGGTTTTTTTACTGTTGAACCTTCTGTTATTTTATAAAGTAAATTATAAGTTTCATCATGTATTGCATTGTGAACAGCATAATCAGAAGCTAGATTAAGTATTTCTTGCGCTGAAGCAGCATATGCCTTTTTTCTTGCACTATCAATTACTTTAATTGTTATCAATGCAGCTATTATAACAGCTATACAAATAATTACCACGATAAACTTTTTCTTATTTTTAACAGTTTTTTCCTTAATATTTTTAACAGCTTTTTCTTTAACATTTTTAGTAGTTTTCTCTTTGATATTTTTTTCCTTCATACCAACACCTCTATTATATTTTAGCACGCATATAGTTATAATGTAAATATAAATTTATTACATTAATATAATTATATCTAACATGATTTCACATAGATATTAATAAAAAATTCGAGAATTAAATCTCGAATTAATTAAAACTTAAAAAGTCATATTTTTCATCAAAGTAATTAACTAATTCCTTTAATGCACCAATGATTGGTGTTGATAAAACCATACCAGCTATACTAAAGAAATGACCAAATACAACTAAACCTAAGATAATTGTTATAGGACTTAATTTAGTTGCTTTACTCATAATTAATGGTTGTAAGAAATTACCCTCTAAAGCTTGTACGATAGCTATAAAAATCAAAACAGCAATTCCAACAGGAGTTGATTGCGTTAAACCAACTAAAACAGCTGGGAAACCACCAATGTATGGTCCTGCAAATGGAATAACATTTGTAATAGCGCAGAATAAAGCAAATAATAAAGATGCTTTCAAACCAATAATTGAGAAACCAATAGCAGTTATAACAAAGATAACTGAGCAATCAATTAAAGCTCCAACGACAAATTTCTTAAGTGGTCTATTAACAGCAGTTAAACATTTTTTAACCTCATTACGATATGCTGCAGGAATTAATGAATATAATGTTGTAGCATTTTTATCATAATCTAATAATAAATAGAAACCAATGATTAAACTAACTAAGAACGTACCTAATGATGAGAAAAGTGATTTACCAGCAGTAACCAATGTTTCTGGTAAAGAACTAGTAAGACCTTTAGCAACATCCTCTAATTTAGCGTATAAATCATTTTGAACGGCAGAAGCATCAAAACCTTCAGTTCCTTTAACGCCACCAAAGAGATCACCAATCCAAGTTTTTAAAGTATCATATAAAGACGGAATAGTATTGCTAACAAATTCATTAATTTGATCTGATAATAAGGGAATAATTGAACCAACTATAACAAATAATATACCTAAAAATACGATATAACATATAGCTGCTCCAAAACCTCTTCTTACGCCTTTTTTATTTAAATATGTAACAATTGGATCAAATAACCAAGCTATAACAAATCCAATGAAAAGAGGCGCTATCAAACCTAAAACAGTAAATATGAATGATAAGATTTTAACTTCTTTCAATATAACTATAGCTCCATAAACACCAGCTATAATTAAGAAAACCATAAGTATTCTTAAGATAATATTAGAAAGCCTGATAAGTTCATTTAATCTACCTACGTTTAACTCTTTATCATCTTTTTTCTTAAACATAATACTCACCCCTTATACGCTTAATAATTCTTTTTCTTTTTCACTTAATTTTTCATCAACTATTTTATTATATTTATTAATTAACTCTTGAACTTCATCTTGACAATACTTAACATCATCTTCAGGAAGTTCTAATTTTTTAATATCATTATTAGCATCTTGTCTTACATTTCTTAAATTAATTTTAGCATCTTCAGCAACAGCTTTAGCTTGTTTAACATATTCTTTTCTTGTTTCCTCAGTTAAGGCTGGAATATTCAAAATAATAACTTCCCCGTTATTATTAGGCGTTAAACCGATATTAGCTTCATAAATACCTTTTTCAATAGCTCCTAAAGCTGATTTATCAAATGGTTTAATTGATAGTTGTCTTGCTTCAGGAATAGATATATTAGCTAATTGTTTTAAAGGTGTTGGAACACCATAATAACTAACTAAGACACCATCTAATATAGCTGGATTAGCTCTACCAGCACGAATGTTAGTAAATCTTTTTTCCATGCTTTCAATAGCTGTTTGCATTAAAGTTTCTGTTTCTAATAAAATATTATCCATAAATCTTCTCCTTTATATTTTCTATTCTTTCTTGATAATCACCATTAGTTATATAACTACCAATAACAGCTATATCCACTAATTTAACAGATGAAATGGTAGAATCGTTTATACCACCATCAACTTCAATCAAATATGAGTATTCATATTGTTCCTTAATATTTTGTAATTTATCAAGTTTATCTAATGTTGTAGGAATAAATGCTTGACCTCCCTTACCTGGATAAACACTCATAACAAGTACCATATCCACAAAAGGTAAATAAGGTAAAATACATTCAATAGATGTATCCGGATTTATAGCTAAACCAACATTAACGTTATGTTCCTTCAAATACATAACCATAGACATTATATCACAATTAGCTTCATAATGAAACGTTATAAATTCAGGTTTTAAATCAAGATATAAATCAATATAGTTTTTAACATCACAAACCATTAAATGAACATCTAATGGTTTATGACTATCTTTAATAATATCACGAACATCTGGTGTTTTAGAAGGAACGAACTCACCATCCATAACATCAACATGTAAATAATCGATATCACATTTTGTTAATCTATCAATATTACCTTTTAAATCATCAATTGATAAATAAGAAGCTGCTATTTTCATATACGATCCTTCCTTATAAATTTAATATAATTTTCATATCTAGAAGGTAAAATAGATATACCAATTTGCTTTTTTATTTCACATTCATCTTCTTTATCATGCATACAATCACGATATGCACATAAGTTAGCTAAATCATGAAACTCAACCATATTATCTTTAATATGAGATATATCCATCTCCTCTAAAGATAAAGAACTAAATCCTGGTGTATCAGCACACCATCCTGATAATAAATTAAGTAATTCGACATGTCTTGTTGTATGTTTACCTCTACCTAATGCCATAGATATCTCACCAGTTTTAAGATCTAATGAATTATCTAAACGGTTAAGTAAACTAGACTTACCTGCTCCACTTTGACCAGCAAAAACAGTTATTTTATCTTTGAATATTTCTTTTAATTCTTCATCCGTATTTTCATAAACATCATAACCTATTTTTTTATAATAGTCTTTGATTTTATAATACTGTTCTTTATCTTCTAATAAATCTAACTTTGTAAAACATATGATAGGTTTAATATTGTTGTACTCTACTAAACATAGTAATTTATCCAATAAATATAAATCTAAATCAGGATGTTTAACACTGGCAACAATAAGTACCTGATCAACATTAGCTACCAAAGGTCTTAAAAGAGCATTCTTTCTTTTTAAAATATCAACAATAAGTAATTTATCCTTATCAAATATAACATTATCACCTACAACAGGCGTAATTTTAAGGTTCCTAAACTTACCTCTTGCTCTACATTCATATACCTTATCAGCTAACACTGTAAATTTATTACTAACTATTTTAATTATTTTACCTTCCATAACTACTCACTTTTTTTAGTTACTGTGATAGTTTGTTTTTGACCACTATACACTTCACCAGTTCTTGTTTGTCTAACAATTGTTCCTTCCTCTACATCATTATTTACCTCATAAATGATATTAAGCTCGACATTATATTTCTTACAGAAAGCTGTAACTTCAGAAACGGAATAACCAGACGTAAAATCAGGATACTCATCTAAAAAGACAGCATAGTATAAAACAATAATATCACCTTGCTCTAATCTTTCTAATGGCTCAGCACTTTGTTCAACAACTGTACCTTCTTTATATTTCTTTTGATCAGCTAAAGGTATATTGCGAGCTTCAACAACAACATTTAAACCCGCATTTTTAAGATTAACTTCAACAGTTTTATAACTTTGACCAGTATAATCTCTAATAGTTACTTTACCACTTTCTTTAGAAACAATTAAAGTTATCTCTGTACCTTTTTTAACTGTTCTACCAATACTAGGATCAGTATTTACAACCTTACCAACTTCAACACTGTCACTTTCTCTTTCTTTGATATCTGTGGCAACAGTAAAACCACTATCTCTTAATAAATTTTCAGCTTCAATAATGGTTAATTTAGATACATCTGGTATTTTAATATCTTCAACAGATGTAAGTGTTGGATAAATAATAACAGCTAAACATATAATTGCTACTAAAAACGCACATATAGAAGCTACTATTAATAATACAGTATCTTTCTTTTGATGCTTTTTAGATTTATTAGATTCTTCTTTAATAATTCTCTTTTCTAATTCATCTAAATTAGGTAAAGCTTTTGTTTCCTCTAAATCTGTTTCAGAATATTGATATATAACACGTGGTTGGTTTCTAACATCTTCATTTAAAGCATTCTTAACATCACGATACATATCGTTAACACTGTCATATCTATTTTTAGGATTTTTAGCACAAGCTTTCAATATAATATTTTCAATAGATTGTGGTATAGCAGGATTTTGTGCGCAAATAGATGGAATTGGATCCTTCATCTGTTTGATCGCAACCTCAACAGCATTTTCACCTTTAAAAGGTAATTTACCAGTTAATAATTCATACATTAATATACCTAATGAATAAATATCTGATTTAATAGTTGAACCAGATCCATTAGCTTGTTCTGGAGGTAAATAATGAACTGAACCCATAACAGAATTAGTTTGCGTTAATTCATTACTATTAATAGCTGTAGCAATACCAAAATCCGTAACTTTAATTTTACCATCATCCAAAATCATAACATTTTGTGGTTTAATATCACGATGAATAATATAACTATCGTGTGCACACATAATACCACTTAATAATTGCGTCATGATATCGATAACTTCAGGTAAAGTTAAAGCTCCTCTTTTTTTAATTAAATTTTTTAAAGTAATACCATTGATATATTCCATAACAATATAATAATTACCATTATATTCCCCAACATCATATACCTCAACAATGTTAGGATGAATCAATTTACTAGCTGATAAAGCTTCTCTTTGAAATCTTCTTATAAATTTTTCATCTTGCGCTAAATCGCCTCTTAAAACTTTAACAGCTACTTTTCTATCTAAAATAGTATCTTGGGCCAAATATACATTAGCCATTCCACCTTCACCAATAGTCTTAATTACTTGATATCTATCGTTTATCATAAATCCGTTAGTTATCATGTTCCACCACCTTCAAATATGCTATTGATATATTATCCGTGCCCCCGCGATTATTAGATTTAGTAACAAGTTTTTTCAACTTATCATCTAAAGAAAGATTATCATCTTGAATTACTTTTATTATTTGATCATCGTCTAACATATTAGTTAAACCATCACTACATAAAAGTACACCATCGATATCTCTTTCAACATCAAAAACATCCATTTCAATTGTACTTGTAGCTCCTAAAGCTTTCATTAAAACATTTTTCTTAGGATGTTGTTTGGCTTCTTCTAAAGTCAATTCACCAGATTGTACAAGTAAACTTACTAATGTATGATCAATAGTTATTTTATTTAATTTACCATTTTTAATGACATAACCTGATGAATCACCAATATTACCAAACAATAGGAAATCTTTTGTAACAATAGCTAAAACTATTGTTGTTCCCATACCCATACTTTCTTCATGTAAAGATGTATATTTATATAATAGTACATTAGCTTCACTTACAATTTCCTTAATAAAACTAATAGCATCTTCCTTTGTACCAACAGAAGATGTTTCTTGGAATCTTTTACCTATATGAGATATAGCAATAGAAGACGCTATTTCGCCTCCTCTATGACCACCCATGCCATCAGCTACCGCTAATAACACTTCGCCCATTTTATTTTCAACAATAATAACACTATCCTCATTATGGCTTCTTACCTTACCAGGATCAGTTAAATATGAATATTCCATTATTGTTCCTCCTTATGCTTAGCTCGAAGTTGTCCGCATGCTGCGCTAACACTACTACCAAACTCTCTTCTAATTGTTACACCAATATTATTTTTCTTTAATACATCATAAAATGCCATGATTGTATCTTGGTCACTTTTCTTATATTCAATATGACTTGTTTCATTATAAGGAATTAAATTAACATAACAATTCATTTTATCTAACAACTTAGCTAATTCTAAAGCATGCTTTTTAGAATCATTAACGCCTTTCAATAATACATATTCAAATGTAACACGTCTATTAGTCTTTGTAATATATTCTTTAATTGTTGGTATTAAAATATCCAAACTATAAGCTCTATTAACAGGCATTAACTGACTCCTTAATTCATTATTAGGAGCATGCAAACTAATTGCTAAATTAACTTGTTTACCATCTTTTATAAACTCTTTGATTTTAGGTACAATGCCAGAAGTAGACACCGTAATATGTCTAGAACCTAATGCTAAGCCTTTAGGATCATTAATAATATCGATGAACTTGATAACATTATCATAATTATCAAAAGGTTCACCAATACCCATTAATACTAAATGTGAGATTCTAATATTTAAATCAGCCTCAACTAGTAACAATTGTAAAACCATTTCATAAGCTTCAAGATTTCTTACTTTTTTTAGTCTACCACTTTCACAGAATTTACATCCCATATTACAGCCAACTTGACTAGATACACATAAACTATTACCATAATCATGTTTCATCAAAACAGCTTCAATTTCATTCTTATCATCTAATTCAAATAAATACTTACAAACATCCTTACCTATTTGTTTAGTTATTATTTTTAAACTAGATATTGCAAAATCTTTTTTAAGTTCTTCTATAATATCTTTTTTAATATTAGACATATCATCAAAACTATTTATTTTCTTTTGATAAAGCCACTCATAAACTTGTGTAGCTTTAAATTTTTTTTCATTTTTAGAAATAAAATAATTTTCTAATTCTTCTTTTGTACAATCATATATATTTTTCATACATACACCCTATTAACATTATAACATAATCAAAGGAAAATAAAACAATTTTATAATAATGGTGAGATTAATCTTAAAATATCTCTTTTCAATTTTCTAAATATATTTACCTTCGTATCTGATGGATGAATTCTCTCACATACATTAAGCGTATCTAAAAAGTCCGTTTTAATATTTTCAACACATGAAGCTTTATACATAAAGCATCCACATTCAAAATGAAGATATAAGCTACGATAATCTAAATTAACTGTACCAACTGTAGCATATACATCATCAACGACAAACGTTTTAGCATGTACAAAACCTTTTTTATATTCATATATTTTAACACCTGACGCAAGTAAGTTATTATAATATGCTTTAGTTACTTCATTTACTAATTTTTGATCAGGTATACCAGGAACTAATATACGCACATCAACACCACTTTTAGCCGCTACTTTTAAAGCTGTTTCTAATTCGTTATCAATAATTAAATAAGGTGTTGTAATATAAATATATTTTTTAGCTTTATTAATAAGATTTAAATATACTGTTTCACCGACATTTTCACTATCTAATGGTGTATCACAATATGGTTGAATATAACCTGTAGCCTCCATTTTTTCGTAAGTAGGTTTATATAATTCATAATTATCTTTCTCATTATTAACGTAATTCCAAATAATTAGAAACATAACTGTATAACTCCATACCGCATCACCTTTAAGCATGATACCATTATCTTTCCAATGACCAAATTTAACTTTTTTATTCATATATTCATCAGCTAAATTAATACCACCTGTAAATCCTACCTTACCATCAATAACCGTTATTTTTCTATGATCACGACAATTTAGTTTAGAATTAAATACAGGAATAAATTTATTAAAAGAACAACATTTAATACCATATGATAGAAGTTGTTGATAATACTTATCAGGTAACGTTAGAATACATCCCATATCATCATATAAAATTCTTACGTCAACACCTTCAATGACCTTTTCTTTAAGGACATCTAAGATATTATCCCACATATAACCTTCTTCAATAATAAAATATTCCATAAAAATATATTTTTTAGCTTTTTTTAATTCTTCTATTAAATGTTCATAATATACTTCACCAAGTTTCAAATATGTAACATTTGTATTTTGAAATACAGGAAATTTACCTGTTTTATATAAATACCATATTTGATTATAAGCATCAGATGAATCAAGGCTTTCTAAAACACTAACATCTTGTTTCAAATAAGCATTTAATCTTGTATCGATACTATTAGATCTATCCTTAGACTTTTTAGTATATCTATTAGAAAGAACAAGATAAATTAAACTACCAAAAACAGGGATAATTAAAATTGGAATAATCCAAGCTATTTTATAACCTGGATTCATTTCACTGCTTATTATTCTCAATAGTAAAATAATAGATAAAATCAAAGTTACAACATAAAAAGCCCAAAAAGATTGTCTAAAATGTAATATTATAAAAACAAAAAAGACAACCTGAATCAAAAGAATAAAAATCGTTATAAATAAACGATGTGTTACTAAATTAGTAATTTTCCTTAACATATTATCACCATTATATATAATACCAAATTTAAATAAAAAATAAAAGGGATAAACCCTTTTAAAATCCAATTATTAAACAAATTATAAAAAATAATAACCCTAAAACCATAGTTAAACGTGTTATAAATAATTCTCCACCACGTTCTTTACGATTTGCAAATAAAGCATCACTACCACCAGTAATAACATTAGATGTACTTTCAGCTTTACCAGCTTGTAATAAAACAATTGCAATTAATAGAATTGATACTGTTATTAATAATACTTGTAGCATTTAAATACTATCCTCCTCGAACGAGTAATATTTTACCATAGAATTAAAAATAATGCAAATTTATATATTTTGTACTTGTCAACATAGCTAGTTAGTGTTATAATTTATAGTGTCATGTCTTGTTAGCTCAGTTGGTAGAGCAACTGACTCTTAATCAGTGGGTCTAGGGTTCGAATCCCTAACAGGACACCATTTTAATAATTAACCACTATCCGTAGTGGTTTTTTTATTCTTTATTTCTAATTCTAAACTCTCTTAATATTTTAGTTAAAGCTCTTTTTTCAATGCGTGACACATAACTTCTCGAAATACCCAACTTAGAAGCAATATCCTTTTGTGTTACCTCTTCTAAACCATCAAGCCCATATCGTTTAGTGATAATTTCTTTTTCACGTTTAGTTAAAACATTAAAATATTCTTTTAAAGATTTAATATTATCCTTAGTCTGTATCTCACTAGCATAGTCAGGTTTTGGTGTTTTTAAAATATCTAATAAAGTTATTTCATTACCATCTTTATCAAAACCAATGGATTCATTAATACTTACATTTTTACTATGCTTTTTATCTGAACGATAATACATAAGTATTTCATTTTCGATACATTTAGCGGCATAAGTTGTTAATCTTGTTCCCTTTTTATAAGAATAACTATCCACACCTTTAATTAAACCTATCGTACCAATACTTATTAAATCATCAACATCATTTTTGTGGTGATCATATTTTTTAACAATATGAGCTACTAAACGCAAATTATGTTCAATAAGCTTACTTCGTGCTTCTTCATCACCTTCCTTAGCTTTACCAACATACAACTCTTCCTCTTCCTTAGATAAAGGTTCTGGAAAAACATTATTTGAATAGGCCGCTGTAAAAAAATATAAATTTTTAAACAATCTCTTTATAAATTCAAACATAAAACACCTCTATTTAAACATATGATATATTCATTTCATATATCATAAAAATTTGATATAATAAAAGTATTATTAAGCAAAATAAGGACATACTAGAAAGGGTGATATCATGAATTATAAAAAATATAGTAACAATGCTTTTAATATACATATTATAACAACAGATAAATTTAAATCTGTAACAATGAAAATAAATTTTAAAAAACAAATAAATAGAAAAGATATTACATACCGTAATTTACTTACTAAAGTTTTATTGCAATCAAATAAAAATTATCCCAATAAACAACTTTTAGAAATAGCTACCGAAGAATTATATAACCAAGGTGTAAGCGCTAATAATTATGTTTCAGGTAATTACGTTATAACATCATTTAATACTGTTTTCTTAAATGAAAAATATACAGAAAAGAAAATGAATGAAAAAGCTATTAGTTTCTTTTTAGACTTAATCTTAAACCCTAATATCAATAAAGGCGAATTCGCGTATTTCGATATTGCTAAAAGATTAGTTCAAGATGAAATTGAAAGTATCAAAGAAGATACCCGTTCTTATAGTATTCAAAGATTATCTGAAGAAGTTAATAAAATGATATATAATCCTATCGGTTATATGGAAGATTTAAACACCATAACCAATAAAGACCTATATAACTACTATTTAAATATGCTTAATAGTGATTTAGTTGATATATTCATAATTGGTAATATCGATGCTGAAAGCACTAAAAAACTATTATTGAAAAACGTTAAAATAAATACAGCTAAGAAGCCAAGCCTAAGTCACTTTTTGGAAAATAAAATATCTAGAAAAACTAAAACGATTAAAGAAAATATTGATATTGCGCAAGCTAAGCTATGCTTAGGCTTTAAACTTGATCAACTATCCGACTTTGAAAGAAAATATGTTATGAATGCATATTGTTATATTTTAGGCGGTGGTCCTGACTCTAAACTATTTAAAAACGTAAGAGAAAAACATAGTTTGTGTTATAACATCAGTTGTTTTTATCGAGCTGTTAGTAATATCATGATTATCCAAGCAGGCATAAATAAAGAAGATGCCAACAAATGTATATCATTAATTAAAAAAGAAATGAATAAAATAACTAAAGGTAATTTTGATGATAATGATGTTAAAGCATCTAAAATAGTTAGTTTAAGCGCCTTAAAAGAAATTGAAGACTATCAATCAAGTATCATTAAAGTCTTTGAATCACATGAATATTTAGGCTTTGATTTATTAGATGAACGTAGTTCTTCTATAAACAATATAACTAAAGAGGATATTATAAATATAAGTAAAAAAATACATTTAGACACGATATATTTGCTAGAAGGTGAAAATAATGAAGAAAACTAAAATAGAAAAATTTGATTTAGATTTATACTATGAAAAACTTGATAACGGTTTAGAAGTATATATGATTCCTAAAAATAATTGTAACAACGTATATGTTACCTTCTCTACCAAATATGGTTCTAACGATATTGAATTTGTTCCTATCAATAGTAAGAAAATGATTAAAGTAAATGATGGTATAGCGCACTTTTTAGAGCATAAATTATTTGAACAAAAATCAGGTGTTGATCCCTTCACTTTCTTTAGTGAAAACGGAGCTGACGCTAATGCAAATACTAATCAAGTAAAAACAACATACTTATTTTCGGGAACAAATAATACTATTGAAAATATCAACTACTTATTAGATTATGTTCAAGATCCTTACTTTACTGATAAAAATGTTGAAAAAGAAAAAGGCATTATAACTCAAGAAATTAAAATGTATCTAGATGATCCTGATACAATTTTATATGAAACACTTTTAAAAAACACTTTCAATATTCATCCTATTAAATACCCTATCATTGGGACTATTGAAAGCATCAATAAGATAACTAAAGAAGAATTATATACTTGTTATAATACCTTCTATAATCCTAGTAACATGTTTATAGTCATCACAGGAAACATTGATAAAGACGAAGTTATTAAAACTATTAAAGAAAATCAAAAAAAGAAAAAATTTAAAACTATTAACGAAATTAAAACTAAAAAATATGATGAAAAAGATGAAGTTTGCTTAGAACACCAAACAATTGACGCTAGTAATATAACTATACCTAAAACAGCCATTGCCTATAAAATTAAATATGATAAAAACCTGTATATAAATCTATTATATTTATTAATACTATTTGATATTAAATTAGGCGCAACAAGTGATTTTACTAAAACAATGATGGATCAAAAAATAATTAATTCTGATTTATACATTGATTATATCAACACTGATAAACATATTGTTATCACTATCTTTGGTGAAAGTAAAACACCTGATAAGTTACTAGAAAAAATAAAAGAAGAAATGCATAATTTAGATACAAAAGAAGAAGAATTTGCAAGAAAAAAGAAAACTTTAATAAGTTCCCTTATTTATATTTCAGACAACATCTTCAGTTTAAATCATAATGTTATGAATGATATTATTAAATATGGTCAATTTAATGAAGACAAGTATAATGTCATTAAAGATCTTAATTATATCGATTATGAAAGATTTATAAATAATTTAAATCTAAATAATACATCTAGTATTATCGTAGAACCAAAAAAAGTATCATAAGATACTTTTTTTATATTCTTTCAACTTTTAATTCAGCTGTCTCATCATTTAATTCATATTCTTCTGAAACATTTGCTTGTTTAATAATTTCTTCAGCTAAAGTTTCATTTTTAATATATGCTTCAAATGATTCCATAACATTATCAATTGTTTCATTACCATCATAATAAATTCTAATATGATCAGTAATAACTAAATCTAATTCTTTTCTAATACTTTGAACTTTACGAACTATTTCTCTTGCGATACCTTCATTAATTAAATCTGTAGTAAGTTCTGTATTTAAAACGATACATGTATTTTTATTAGCGGAGGATGCATAGCCTTCTTTAGATACAATACTGATTAATACCATATCACTAGTTACTTCCATATCCTCACCATCAACTTTAATAACCTTACTTCCCTCTTTAATTTCCTCAATATCAGAGCTACTTAAAGTAGTTAAAGCATCTTGGAAAGATTTAATCTTACTTCCTAAAGTTTTACCAACTTCTCTAAAGTTTGGTTTAATAACATAATCCATATAAGAAGATAAATCTTTAATATATGTAATATTTTTAACATTTAATTCTTCTTTAATTACTGACTCTAAATCACCAATTATTTCCTTATCATTTGCTGGTAAAATAACTTCGCTAATTGGTTGTCTAACTTTAATCTTAACGTCTTCTCTAGCATCTCTACCTAAACTACAAATATCTCTTACTAAATCCATACGTTTTTCAACTTCTTCATCAATTAATGAAGCATCACATTTAGGGAAATCACATAAATGTACAGATTCTAAACCTGTTAAACATTTATATATTTCTTCTGATATATATGGAGTTATAGGAGCAACTAATTTAGTTATAGCTACCAATACTTCATATGTTGTTAAATAAACAGCTTTCTTATCTTCCGTTAATTCAGATTCCCAGAATCTTCTTCTATTACCTCTTATGTACCAGTTAGATAAATCATCATTCAAAAAATCAGTTATCTTTCTTGTTACAGGGTTCAAATCATACACATCATATGCTTCAGTAACTTCTTTAATTAATTTATTTAACTTAGATATTAACCATTTATCCATAATATTTCTTTCAGAAGCAGGAATACTATATTCACGAGGATCAATATGATCTGCGTTAGCATACATTTGGAAGAATGAATAAGTATTTTTCAAAGTTGAAATATACTTAGATAATACTTCTTTCAAACCATCCTCATCAAATTTTAATGGTGTCCATGTAGGAGAAACATAAGCTAAATACCATCTTACAGTATCAGCACCATATCCTTCAATAACAGTAAATGGTTCAATAGCATTACCTTTACTCTTATGCATTTTATGACCAAATTTATCCAATAATAATTCATTAACTAAAACATTTTTATAAGGTGATTTACCTGTTACAAAAACACCAATACAAATTAATGAATAAAACCATCCTCTTGTTTGATCGATACCCTCAGCTATAAAGTCAGCCGGATATTGTGATTCCCATAATTCTTTATTCTCAAATGGATAATGATATTGCGCAAAAGGCATTGCTCCTGAGTCAAACCAACAATCAATAACAGCTTTGTCTCTTGTCATTTCTTTTCCACATACTGGACATTTTAGATGTATATCATCAACAAATGGTCTATGCAAATCAATTGTTTCAACATCAACTTTTTCAATAGCTTTACTAGCTAATTCTTCTCTTGAACCAATCATTTCTGTATGACCACATGAGCATTTCCATAATGGTAATGGTGTGCCCCAATATCTATTACGGCTAATAGCCCAGTCATTCATATTTTCAAGCCAATTTCCAAAACGTTTCTCACCAACAAATGATGGATACCAATTAACTTTTTTATTTTCTTCAATAATTTTATCTTTAAGTTTTGTAACCTCTAAATAATAACTTGGTCTTGAATAATATACAAGTGGTGAATCACATCTCCAACAATGTGGATAATCATGTTTAATTTTTTGTTTCTTAAACAACTTATCGTTTTCTTTTAACCATTTAATTACTTCTAAATCAGCTTCAAATATATTCATACCCTTCCATAAACCAGCAGTATAACATGCATCTTCACCAACTGGATTAACATAAGGTAATTTATATTTTTTACCTACTTTAGCATCATCTTCACCAAAAGCTGGAGCGATATGAACGATACCAGTACCATCTGACATTGTTACATAATTATCACATGTAACAAAAAATCCCTTACCAGATACTTCAATATCACTTGGAATTAATTGTTCATATTCTATATATTCTAAGTCTTTACCTTTATAAGTTTCTAATACTTTATAATCTTCACCTAAAACAGTTGTAGCTAAAGCTTTAGCCAAAATAAACTTATAACCCATAGACTCTACTTTAACATATTCTTCATCTGGGTTGACACATAAAGCAACATTAGATATTAAAGTCCATGGTGTTGTAGTCCAAACTAAAAAGTAAGCATCTTCATCTTTTTTCTTAAATGGTACAATAACTGTATTAGCATCAATTTCTTTATATCCTTGCGCAACTTCATGAGAAGCTAAACCTGTTCCACATCTTGGACACCAAGGCATTATCTTAACACCTTCATAGAATAAACCCTCATCATAAAATTTCTTTAAAATCCACCATTCAGTCTCAATATAATTATTATCATAAGTAATATATCTATTATCCAAATCAATGAATTGACCCATTTTATCAGTTAGTCTTCTAAAAGCAGCTTCATTATCCCATACGGTTTCTTTACATAAAGCATTAAACTCTTTAATACCATATTTTTCAATATCACTTTTTCCTGTAAAACCTAGCTTTTTTTCAACATTAACTTCAACAGGTAAACCATGTGTATCCCATCCAACTTTTCTTAATACCCTATTACCTTGCATAGTTTTGTATTTACAGAATGAATCCTTTAAAAATTTAGCTACCATATGATGTAATCCTGGCATACCATTTGCTGTAGCAGGTCCATCATAAAATACCCAATTATCATTAGTTGCTCTATTTTCAATAGTTCTATTTAATATATCTTGTTTTTTCCATTCTTCTAAAATACTATTTTCAACTTCATTCACTTTTCTTTTATCTAATTCTTTAAACATATTTATCCTCCTTAATATAACAAAAAAAGTGGTAACCAAAGGGCGAAATAATCGCGGTACCACCTTTATTTATAACTTAAATAACTATAACGCGTCACCGTTTATATCTTATCCATATAAAGTATCCAAAGTGATTTGTATAATACTTCCTTATTAGTTTCCACCAGCCACTAACTCTCTTTTAATTTCATATTATACCGTCTTTTTCATCTACTCTAATTCTATTTTTTCAATATCATCAACAACTTCTAATTGTGTTTCAATAATATCTCTTAATCGTTTTTTAAATACGATAACATTTCTTCTTAAACTATCTGCTTCTCTTTGAATGCTTTCAGATCTCATTAAAGCTTCATTAATAATTCTATTAGCATTCTTTTTAGCATCGTTTACAATAACATCTCTTTCTTGGTAAGCATTTAATTTAACTTGCTCTGTTGTTCTTTCAGCCATCATAATAGTTCTTTTTAAAGTCTCTTCCATTCTCACATACTGCTCTTTACTTTGTTTTAAAGCACTATATTCAGCTTCCATATTTTTGTATGCCTTAAGTTGTTCATCTTTGGCTTTAATCTCTTCCACCATACCTTCAACTTGAGCAATTACTTTATCTAAAAACTTATTAACTTCTTCAGGATCGTATCCTCTAATTACACGGCTGAACCTTTCCATAAGCGTCACCTCTTAAACTTACCATTCAATATCTATATCTGTATTATCGTGAATATCTTTACCATCAGTTTCTTCTGTTATTTTACCATTTACTTTAACATTGTTTGGTGTACATAAGAATATACCTCCACCAACTTTTTGTAAATCACCACCAATAGCATAAATTGTTCCACTTAAGAAATCAATTATTCTCTTAGCTTGATCTGAAGTTACTCTTTTTAAATTAACAACTACAGTATTACGTTTTTTAAGCTCATCAGCTATTTGTTGTGTTTCAGAATAAGCACGAGGTTCTAGTAAAACTAATTTAGTACTACCATCTTCCTCCATAGCCTCAGTTGCTGTAACATCATAAAATTGATTATTTACATCATCACCCATAATATCAGTTTCAGATGTTGAAAACCATTTTTTTAAATTAATTCCCATATTTATCCTCCTTGTGCGAATACTCATCCACACTACTAACACAATTTTATCACAAAATAAAAAAATTGTGAATAAAATTTATATAAAATATTAAATTTTAGTGATATAATGTTGATATGCCAATTTAGTTTAATGGTAGAACAAATCCCTCGTAATGATTAGACGCAAGTTCGATTCTTGCATTTGGCACCATCTTAAAAACATTAAGGCTTATTAAGCTTTTTTTATTGCATTATCATAGTTATTATGTTAAAATAAACAGCAGTTTAAAAGTGAGGTGTAAAATGCAATACCAAACAAAGTGGATAGAAAAATTTAAAAAATCTAATTTCGCACGTTTGACAAAAAAATACTTTCAATCACGATACAATAAAGTTGGACATTTAGATTTTTTAAATGTAACATACATTGATTATGAAGAACCACAAAACGAATGGTTACTATTTTTTGTAGAGCCTCATAAAATAGATACTACAAATATTTCAATTAGAATCCCACACGACAAAGAAAAAATAGCTGAATATCTACCAGATGGTATAACATTTGTAACAGATACCATCATAAAAAAATTACTTAATAAATACTATAACGGTGAAGCTATTATATTAAACTATCTTGAAACTTCAATCGATTTTGAAGACGATATTAAATATGATTGTGAAACAGATGAAGAAAGCTTCCCATCAGGTATACCAGAAAAAGAAATGTGTGACAAATTAAATAAACTATTTAACGACAATGAATTAACATTTAAAAAAATTAATTATTGTATCAATACATCAAATAATGATAAACATTATACAAAATACTTTGATGAATGTACATATGATGATAGAAGATTTATTAGATACAAAACAATAAATGATCGTACAAAAGAAGCTGAATTTTATTGGCTTGAAATAAAATCGACCAAAGCAAAGCAAATTTCAATGAAATAAGGAGAAAATTTATGATATATGGATATGATACAGATATAACAAAAGTTATAAAAAGATATGAAATAAGTAATGGTTATATTATTGTAACTTACTTAGACGGAATAGAACAAAAATATGAATACACTAGAGCAAAAGAAATAGAAATACAAAATACGATGATGAAACAAGCCAAAGAAAGAGATGAAAGTGGCCTTTTAGAACAAACAACTATCGACGATAAAAAAATTAAAAACGCTTCCCTAACATTCGCAGCTGTAGCTGCTATGGGTTTTATAAGTGGTTATATGCTTAACAATGAAGGCTTAACTATAGCAGGCGGCGTTAGCTTAATGAGTTCTGCTATTATAGGCAGTAAAATACTAGACTTACATAAAAAAATACAAGAATTAAAAAAATACAGTTTGTACTTAAAAAATGTTGATAAAATTCAAGAATTATCGCCATCCGTATATGAAGGCGTTGAACATACTGTAGGTTTAAATATAAATACCATAGATGGTTTTTCATTAGATGATTTAAATAAAATCGATGAAAATATTAAAAACCATCATGAAGATAACGTAAAAAAATTCAGTTAAAACTGAATTTTTTCTTTTATATAATCGGCAACTTCATCTAATTTTAATGTGATTTGTTCCATAGTATCTCTATCTCTTAATGTAACAGTTCCACTATTTAATGTTTCATCATCAACAGTTATACAAAATGGTGTTCCAACAACATCTTGTCTACGATATCTTTTACCAATATTTCCTGTTTCATCATATGAAACACTAAATTGTTTAGATAAATCTTGATATATTTCAATAGCTTTATCGCTATGCATTTTTTTAATTAAAGGTAAAACAGCAACTTTATAAGGAGCTAAGAAAGGTTTTAATTTTAATACTTCTCTTTCACTACCATCATCTAAAGTTTCTTTATGATAACATTCAGTTAAAATAGCTAAGAATAATCTATCAACACCTACAGATGGTTCAACAACATATGGAACATATTTTTCATTTGTTTCAGGATCTAAATATCTTAAATCCTCTTTAGAATGATCCATATGGACAGATAAATCATAATCTGTACGGTCAGCTATGCCCCATAATTCACCCCAACCCATTGGGAATAAATATTCAATATCAGTTGTAGCTTTACTATAAAAAGATAATTCTTCTTTAGCATGATCTCTATATCTTAAATTAGAACCAGTCAAACCTAATTCCTTTAAGAAATCTAAACAATATTGTTTCCAGAAACCAAACCACTCTAAATCAGTATCAGGTTTACAGAAAAATTCTAATTCCATTTGTTCAAACTCTCTAACTCTAAAAATAAAGTTTCCAGGTGTAATTTCATTTCTAAAACTCTTACCTATTTGTCCAATACCAAAAGGTAATTTAGCACGCATACTTCTTTGAACATTAACAAAGTTAACAAAGATACCTTGCGCTGTTTCACCTCTTAAATAAGCTTTACTCTTAGAATCTTCAGTAACACCAATATGTGTTTCAAATAACAAATTAAACTTACGTATCGGCGTGAAATCAGAAGCACCACATTTTGGACATGGTACATGATTCTCTTGAATGAAACTTTCTAATTTTTCATTAGACCAACCATCACCAGTCTCTTTACCTTCTGTGAAATCTTCAATTAATTTATCAGCTCTTTCTCTTGATTTACATTTTTTACAATCAATAAGTGGATCAGCAAAAGAAGCCACATGTCCTGATGCTACCCAAACTTCAGGATTCATAATAATAGCTGAATCTAAACCAAAGTTTTTATAATCTCTATGAGCATTTTCTTGAATGAATTTTTTCCACCAAGCATTTTTAATATTATTTTTTAACTCTCTACCTAGAGTACCATAATCCCATGAATTAGCTAAACCACCATAAATTTCAGATCCTTGAAAAACAAAACCATATTGTTTACAAAAATTAACTAATTCCTCCATTGTTATATTTGTATTCTTTTCCATATATTTCCTCCTTAAAATATAAAAACTTCTAGATATATAAGGACTCTATTTATAGAGCGGTTCCACCTTATTTATTCTAGAAGAATCTCTTTATTTTATATTGCTGTTAGGTTTCCAAGCCCGTCATCGCATGTATATACATATTTTATTACTAAAACAACTTCAAGTCAATTATTTTTTAATTGCTTTAGATAAATAACCTTTTTTCCTTATTAGGACTTCACTACTATCGTATTTATTATTAATATTTGTATAAATAGTAGAAGCTAAAGTATAAGCATTACCAAAAACCATTGTGAAATTATCTTTTTTAAAAATAGGATCAATAACAAGTACTGGCAATTTACCAGATAAGTTAACATAAGCTTTCATAAAATTATCAACACTTATTTCTTTCTTCATACCATATAAAGAAGATATAAATAAACTTACTTTATTGCCAACACATATATCATGTACGGCACCTATTAATTTATCCAAATTAGTTAAATTATCAGTTAATTCCTTAACTGTTTTAGCATTTTCAATATGATAATCAATAACTATTAAATCATATTCAGAATTAACAATTATGTCATTAATTTTCTTTAAGCTAAAATCAACATCAACACGAGCATATGAAATATTAGGATCAATATCATTAACTAACCCATTATTCAAATAATTAATTTGTGGCATATAAGCAGGTGTCGTTAAAACTAGTGCCTTAGCATTAATAGATTTTAATGAATTACTCATAGAATCCTTAGAGATAGGATAATTATACATAGGGTATTTAATGCCCTTTAAAGGAAACATTGAATAAAACTTAACATCAGGTGTTATAGAAGAAATATTCATAATTAAATTACTTGCATCTACGTAATCATAATTAAATATAAAATATGAATCATTACTATCTATTTTAAATCCTTCGTTAACATAAAACTCTTTAGCGTTACAAGGCATAGTTTTAGAAGACAATAGTGAGCTAAATTTACGAGCTGCATCTTTCCATGTTTCACCAATACTATTTTTAAGCATATTCATATAATTATTTAAATCATTACCAAAAATAACATTCTTACCTACTATTGTTGCAATTGTACAATCATAATCATAAGCAATTTTAGATACAAGATGCTCTAAATCTTTATAATTATCAATATCTTGTGAAGATAAAATAATATGTAAAAAGATAGGGTTTTGTTTTTTATTTCTTATAAATCTTATAAAGTTTTTTAAATACTCTAAATTTTTTTCATTTTCTAAATACATAAACAATTGAATTCTTGAATCACCAATATTACTCAAATAAAATTTCATATTATTATCACGTTCAAATTGTTCCATATGTCTATCTAATAAAGCATAAGTCAATGGATACTTATTACCTGTACTAAATAATCTATAACCATCAATAAAATTATATTCTGAACTTTCTATTGTTGAAAACAAATATCTTTTAATATATCCATCCAAATTAGGCATCAATTTAGCGTTATATATACTATATGAATCGGCTTGTTCAACACCAAAACCATTCATTAGAAATAAAACTGTTTTTTTCAATTTTACCCCTCCTTATTATTCTTATAACATTATATATTATTTAGATGAATTTATCAAGTATTAAAAAAGTTGAAGCATTAACTTCAACTTATGGATTTAATCTATTTGGTCCTCTAAATAAGAATTGTGTTTCTTTTAAATTAGGTAAACCTAATAATAACATTGTAATTCTATCTAAACCAATGCCAAAACCACCATGTGGAGGACAACCATATTTAAAGAATTGTAAATAGAATTCTACATCTTTAGTTAATCCTTTTTCTTGAGCGTTTTTAGCAAGTTCTTCATATCTATGTTCTCTTTGAGCTCCAGATGTTATTTCAACACCTCTCCAGATTAAATCGTATCCTTGTAAAGCACCATCTTTTCTCATATGATAAAAAGGTCTTTTAGTTGCTGCATATCCAGTTACAAACATAAACTCAGAATTATATTTCTCCATAGCATATTTGTATATCAATTTTTCTGTTTCAGCATTAGTATCACCAATATCATGTTCAGGGATAGTATAACCATATAATTTATTTAATTCACGATATAAATCTTGTAAATCCATTCTTGGAAATGGCTTAGTTGGAACAACAACATCAATACCAAAAACTTCTTTTATTCTATCGCCATAAACTTCTTTAACTTTAGTTAAACCAGCTATTAACAAATCTTCTTCGACACTCATAACATCTTCATATGAAGAAATATGCGCAAATTCTAAATCGAAGCCTGTAAACTCAGTAGCATGTCTATTAGTGTTTGAATTTTCAGCTCTAAATACAGGACCAACTTCAAATACTCTATCCAAACCAGCGGCTAAAGCCATTTGCTTATAAAATTGTGGTGATTGAGCTAAATAAGCAGATCTATCAAAATATTTAACTTCAAATACTTCGGAACCTGATTCAGATGCTGTACCAATCAATTTAGGTGAATGTATTTCTACAAATCCTTCCTTGTATAAATACTCTCTCATACCCTGTTGCATTGTTGATTCAACTAATCTAACTAAAGTATTTCGATCATTTCTAATATCTAACCATCTATAATCTAGTCTAGTATCAATATTAACACCTTCTAGATTATTATAATCAAATGGTAATTCAGAAGCTTTAGAAGTAACTTCGATATTAGTAGGTATTAATTCAATACCACCTAATTTAACAGCTTCATTAGCTACTACTTTACAAGTAACTAAAACTGTACTATCTTTAGTAACATTAGACATAATACCTAATAATTTAGCATTATTTTCATCACTTTTTTCAATCGTCATTTGTACACGACCTGTATGATCTTTTAAGATGACAAACATAACCCATTTTTTATCTCTTATAGCATCAACAAAGCCTGAAAATGTAACTTCTTTATCTATATATTTATTTAATTCATCTACAAATACTTTCATAATTATCCTTCCTCATGACAATGACATTCATCACAATCACATTCATCATTTAATTTTTCATCTAAATAATAAATCAAATAATCTAATTCAATTTGTTCACTTTCTTGTGTATGGTTATTTTTAATTGTTACATAATTGTTTTTAACTTCATCTTCACCAATAATTATAATAAATTTACTATTTAATTTATCAGCTTGTTTAAAATTAGACTTCATATTACGTGAACAATAATCAATATCAGTTTTAAAACCATTGAGTCTTAAATTAGTAGCTAAGCGTAAAGCATATTCTTTTTCTGCCTCATCCATATATGTGATATAAGTATCAACGCCATTATCTAAATTTAAATCAATATTCTCAGCATCTAAAGCATTTAAAATTCTTTCGACACCTAAAGCAAAACCAACAGCTGGTGTTTCAGGTCCATCTAAAGTAGCTACTAAATTATCGTATCTACCACCACCACATAAAACATTTTGACTACCAAAATCTTTTATTTCAGCAGAAACTTCAAAAACAGTATGTGTATAGTAATCTAATCCTCTTACAATATTTGGATTAACAACATATTCAATATCCATACTTGTTAAATATTTTTTAACATCTTCAAAATGTTTTTTACTCTCTTCATTTAAATAATCAATTGTTTTAGGTGCATTTTGCATTAACGTATTATTAGCATCTACTTTACAATCTAATATTCTTAAAGGATTCTTTTCAAATCTATTATTACAATCCTCACATAATTCATTTAAATGTGGTTTGAAATATTCCATTAAAGCTTCTTTATATTTTAATCTTGATTCTGTATCACCTAAAGTATTAATATTTACCTTAACATTTTTAAGACCTAGCAATTTAAATAAATTAACTGGTATACTAATAACTTCAGCATCAGCTAAAGCATCACTAGTACCTAATACTTCAACACCAAATTGATAGAATTCTCTAAATCTACCTGATTGTGGTCTTTCATATCTAAACATAGGACCAAAATACCAAGCTTTAACTGGTACAGCATGATTACCATATAACTTATTCTCAATAAAGCTTCTAACAATACCTGCTGTTCCTTCTGGTCTTAAAGTCATATTTCTATCTGATCTATCTTTAAAATCATAAGTCTCTTTAGTTACAATATCACTTGTTTCACCTACACCTCTATGAAATAATTCACTAGCTTCAAATATAGGTGTTCTAAAATATTCATAATTATATGCTTCCATCATATTTTTAAGCAATTCATGAAGATATAAAACTCTCTTATCATTAATTACATCGTATGTTCCTTTTGGTTTTTGTATCATAATCTTCCTCCTATTTTTCTTACTTTACTTTCCATTATGTCTTTTAAAGTATATTCTTTACCATCTTTTGTAATCAATATGCATTCGCGATAATCATCAAATGCTTTCTTACCATAACAAATACCCGCATAATCTTTTTTATTATGCAAAACTTCCCATTCACTTTTATGCATAGCATTTTCAACAAGGAAAGATAATGACTTGGCTCCTTGTTTTAATTCTATTGCCTTGTCAATTATAGCATCAAGAAAGCCTTTTGTCCATCTTAAATCAATATTAACATCTTTCAAAGCTGCTTTCTTATCATTCAAAATATTGGTTAAAAGCTTCCTAAAATCTTCTTTTGTTAATTCATTAAAATATGTAAAGATAGAAAACTTAACTAATAAATCAGTATAGTTCTGCTTTGTTATATTATTAGCGCTAGTACTTTGATATGGCTTATAATTAACAGAATTATCAATATATCCAATTGTACTTTTTTTAGCTACATCATCAAATGTTGCTATACCTAAAATAATTAAACTAGAAGTATCAAATGGAATAATATATTGCCCGAAATTGACATTATATGTTGTTTTTTCAAACAATTCATCTACTCTTTTTTTTACGCTATCATTAATAGATATATCTCGAGAGATACCATCAATTAGAATAATACCTCTTTGTGCTCTAGCAATATCATTTGTTGATTGCATAATTAAACCAATTAATAAATTTTCCATTTCATATTTATGATTTATAAAATCTTTAATATCACATAAAACAATAGGAACATCTAAATACTCCGTTAAAGCAAATGCCATTGTATGTTTACCTACACCAGTAGGACCTACAAATAGACATGAGGGTTGACCAACTTTGTTAACGTTATTATTAAAGAAACCAACAATAATATCTTTTTTAACTTGTTCTTGTCCTATAACAGTTTTGTTCAAAAATTTAGCCATATTATGCACATTAATTTTCTTTTTTGTATATGATATTTGTTCAAGCTGATGATATGGTATAGATTGTTCACTAGGTAATTGTGGTTTAACTTCTTCCACCGCTTCACCTTGCAAAGGTACAATACCGCCCGATTCTGATTCATAACCTTCATATTGCCTGATAGCATCATTTTTGATAGCTGCGTTGTAAGCTTCATTAAGAAGATGAACTTTATCATTATAAAACCTAGTCAAAGCATTATTTTTACCATACTTTGCAAGTATATCTTTCTTAGCTGTTGGATAAAATACAGTTTGTGTTTCACCATCTTGCATTGCTTGTTTATCATCATCTAAATAATAATAATGATTATCTTTAGTCACAAATAATTTCTTTTTACCATTTGTAACTGTATACCCTTCAACAGCCTTAATAGGTTTGAAAACATATACCTGTGGCGTAATCTGACTTCTTTCCATAAGAATACCATATAATATTTCTTTTCCCACAACAAACCCTCCTAAACAAAAAAAATCCATAAACTCTAAGGACTCATTGAAAGCGGTGCCACCTTAGTTTATAGATTTTAACTATACTCTTTATTCTCTATAACGTGAGATAACGATTACCATCGGTATTTAGTGTCTTCTTTAAAAAGTATTTAATGCTTTCACCACAACGCATCTTCTCTAAAAAATACTATTTCAAATACTCCTCTAAACAAGTAATTGCTAATATTATATAATTATTATTTATAAATGTCAACGCGTAAACCCTTGTAATTGCATAGTACTTAAATCAACAGATACATCGTCACCATTGGCATTTTTATTAGTACTTTCATTACCATTATGGAATGATAATACTTTAGCTATATAATTAGGATCACCATATGTTGTATCATCCCAAGTAATACCGTAATTTCTAGGATGATAATGTAAATCTTCAACATATTTTAGCCATCCTATATCTTGATAATTGTTTATAACATCATCTAAGGATACTGATTTTTCTTTAGCATATGCTTCTAAAACACCTCTTATTCCTGTATCACCATAATTATAAGCTTGAACAGCTATATAAATATTGTTGTTATACTTATACAATTTATTTTGTAACAACATAGCTCCTATTTTAATATTCTTTTCCAAATCACATGCTGTAGCCATACAAACATGTTCTTTTTCATAAGCTCCAGTGCTATAATTAAATGCTTGAACATCATATTCATTTTCAGGATGTTCTATTTGGTAAATACCAACAGCAGATCCATTATAACGTTTAGCTCCAGGAAGAGTTAATCTATGATGTAAAGTTGATTCCTTTTGACCCATAGCTAAGAATAAATATTTATCTAGACCAAATTCTTCACTATATTTTTGAATATAATCCCATGCATCAAGTTCATAAAAATCACTTGTAATCTCTTCAAAATTATCACCCACTGGAAACAACGTTGGTGCAGGTGTTGGCGTTGGAGCTATAGTTGGTGTAGGTGTTACAGTTGGAGTTACAGTTGGAGTTATAGTTGGAGTAATTAACCCAATATCCCTATCATCAGTTAAAATTTCATTAGAAATTTCTACATTAGGTTTATGACTGTGATATTTAACTGCATATCCTATTCCTAATAAACTTGTTAATGCTATGCTACCAATAGTAGCCATCGTTGCTAGTTTTTTACGATTAATATGCTTAAGTGAAGAAACATATTTCGTATTATTATCAACAAGTTTAGCAAGATCAGCATATAACGGATCATGCTTATGAAGCAAATAATTTTTAAGTGTGATTTTATGATTATCAAAATACATTTTGCGATATCCTAATTCAGTACGAACAAGTCTAGCGTCACCAAAATCAATTGATAATTTATCAAGTATTTTATCTTCATCATTGGTAAATTGATGTGATTTAATTCCTTGAAACTTTTCATCAATCTCTAAACAATATTTACCATACTTAATACTTAACGTTAATTCCATTAATCCACCTTCTCACTAACACTTATACCATCACCAATGTCATAAAAAGTTGTTTTATAATCATTGTTGTTCTTTAGAAAATCAATGTATTCACTAATTTTTCTAACCAATTGTCTTAAATTTCTACTCATTTCTTGATCAGAATTAACCAATCCATGAAAAGATAAGTTATCCGTAATAACATACCCTTTACTTCTAAGTAATGGAGTATATTTATTAAAAAACTTAATACTTTGAGCCTTAGCAGCATCAATAAAAATCAAATCATATTCACCTGTTATATTAATATCTAAAGCATCACCAAAAATTAAATTAATTTGGTTATCTAAAGCAAATTTAGATACATTTTTTAAAGCTTCATTGTATCTAGTTTCATCTCTTTCAATAGTTGTAACTTTAACATCTTTAGAAACCAAAGCCATTTTTATAGCTGAATAACCTATAGCTGTACCTATCTCTAAAACATTTTTAATATTATGTTCTTCAATAAAAGCTGTTAAAAAGTCAATTCCATCTTTTTGCATGATAGGAATTTTATATTCTTTAGCGTATTGTTCTAATTCTTCTAACATGATCTATCCAAGTACCTTAAACATTTTTGTTGATGTTCATAGTAAGTTTCAGAATAATATGTTTTATGATTTGTTTCATCATACACGTCAGCTAAAAAATATAAATAATCATTATCATCTGGATATAAAACAGCTTTTATACTTGCTTCACCTGCCATACCTCCTGGTCCAACAGGTAAGCCATAGTAATAATATGTATTATAAGGTGAATCCGTTTCTAAATCTTCTTGTAAATAAGATAATTTCCATTCATCGATAGCATATCCTACCGTTGCACAGCTTTGTAATTTATAGCCTTCATCTAAACGATTTAAAAATACTCTAGCAATCATAGGACGATCTTCATCTAAAATAGCCTCATATTCAACGATAGAAGCTAAAGTAAGTATTTCATGAACACTATATTCACTTGCTTCAATTTTGTCTTTATATTTAGATAAAACTTCATCCATTTTATCTAACATTTTATATGTTATATCTTCCATATCTGCATTTTTAAATATTTCATATTTAGCAGGAAAGAAATAACCTTCTAAATTGTATCTTAGATTACTATTTTCTATTTCATCAGTTAAAAACCAATATTTTTCAATTAAATTTTCAATAGTATCAGCATTATTCCAATATGTCAACCATTCATTTTTACTATACTTCGTAACTTTAGATAAACTTTCAGCTATATCAGTAATATGATGACCTTCTAAGACGATAAACTCTGTTGTATCTAATACAGCATCATTACTATTTAACTTAGCTACAATACCTTCAACACCCATATTTTTATCTAATATGTATGTACCTTTTTGTAATCCGAGAGGATTAGCTAATTTAACGTATACTTTATATATTAATTCTGACTTTATTAAACCTTTTTCTTTTAACAAAGGAGCTATAGACATGTATGTATCACCTGCAGCAATATCAAATTCAACAGGTACACTTTCTTTACTTACAGGACTTATACCAATACGATATGGTAAACAAGTACCTACAATAAGTAAAACTATTAAGAATATGGCTACCTTGTAAATTGTAACTAACTTCTTCATAAGGCAAAAGCGAGTTATTACTCCTCGCTATCCTCCTCTTCACCTTGAACTGCATCTTGTAATTCACCAAGAATTGTTTCAATTACTTTCCATTCTTTTTCATCAGTAATAGGTGTTAATTTTAACTCCTCATTATCTGGTTCATAAATGGATGCATATACCTTAGTATTACCTTGTTCATCCAATGTATTATCTGTATATACAATATAATTTTTATTTGTTTCGTTTGATTCGAATGTAAATAATACTTCACATTCCATTTCTGCGCCACTTTCAGTTGTAACTGTAAATGTCATTTTTTCTTCTTTCATTATTTATCTCTCCTATCTAAATATGTTTGCAATATAATTGTAGCGGCAAGCGCATCGACTTTTTCTTTTCTTTTCTTCCTAGACATATCAGCTTCAATCATATAATTATGAGCTGAAACAGTAGATAATCTTTCATCTTGTAATTCGACTTTATAATTTAATTGCTCTAGTTTTTCTTTAAAAGCTAAAGTTTCTAAAGCTCTAGGCCCAATAGTATTATTCATATTTTTAGGAAAACCTAATACCAAACAATCTATCTTATATTCGTCAATTACTTTTATTAATTCATTAATTAGTTTATCTTCATCTTCATATCTAATAGTTTTCAAACTTGTGGCAATCAAACCATTAGAAACAGAAAGGCCCAAAGTTCTAGTGCCTAAATCTAAACCTAAATACTTCATTTAATAAATTCTTCTACTATAACTTCTAATATTTTTGTTCTATCATATGAACTTATTTTTTTCCTAGCTTCTTTATGACTAGAAATATATCCAGGGTCGCCACTCATTAGATATCCTACAATTTGATTTTTAGCATTATAACCTCTTTCAGTTAAAATCTCAGCTACTTCTTTAATTGTACGTGATATCAAAGCTTTTTCAAAATCTGATGTTGTATAAATCTTTGTTTCATCCATATATAAACACCGCCTTACCAATACAATATTATTGTATCAAAATTTGAATATTATTTCAATATAAAAAACTAGATTGCTCTAGTTTTAATTAATGCACTACCTTCATTCATAGCTATATTATCATCTAGTTTTTCTAAGGCAATTTGATATATAGGCTCTAAAACAGCATTACCTGTTTTTTCATACAATTTTTCAATTAAATGTTCATCACGTATTTTTTTCAATACTGATAACAAATTAGTTTGATTAATAAAATCCATACGAACTAGATGTCCGACATTTGCTGTCCATTTACCCTGATGAACAATTTCACGTATAGATGGTAACGCACCTTGTTTAAATAATTCAACTAATTCTAAATCAATAGGATCTAAAGTAGTCATAGTCTTGATGGAACCATTAGCTAATCTTCTTAAAATATCTAATCTATCAGCATCTTGTACGATAGCTAAATTAGTCACTTTTAAAATATTTCTTTCTTTAGAAGTACGATATGATTGAAATAAATCCTTTAAATCATAACATTTAAAAGCAGATAAATATCCTTCATCAATTTGTGAAACTAAATCTTTATTTATTTTAGAATGATTTCTAATTGTTTCAAGTATATCATAATCATATCTTCGTGTATCAGGAATTAATTCTCCCAATAAATCTCTCATTACGAAAGCACCTAAATCGCCATGATCACTCATACCATTAAAGTATTGACCTATTTTTTCATCTTCTAAAGTGCCTGTCACTCTTAATTGTTCAAATCTTCCAATATCATGAAATAAGCTTTCCAATTCCAACAATCTTTTAAATGATGCACCATATTTTGTAAACTCATTATCTATTCTTAGAGCCTCATCTAAAACAGCTAATGAATGTTTTTGTTTTAAAATATATCCTTTTTCATTTTTTGAATCATCGATATATTTATTGGTATAATCTTTAAATACCATAACTTGTTCTTTTTTACTTTTAATATCCATAAAATATCCCCCTAAATGTGCTTTATATAAAAACTAGATAATATCTAGTTTCTCATATTTTTACTTATCATAACTAACTCGTTAGTTAAGTATTTGATTCTTTCAGTAATACGTTTAGCCTTAACTTTCTCTACCCCATCTTTAGTTATTGATAAATGTGTTTCCAATTCATCAATCGTTAAATTAGAAGTTATAAAAGTAGCTAAATTATTATCCATACGATATTGTAATATCGGACATAATATCTCATCTCTTGACCATGCTGTTGTGGCTTCGGAACCCAAATCATCAATTAATAATAAAGGTACTTTTTTTACATATTCAAATTTTTCTTCATAATCAGTATCAAAAGATGTTTTTAAATCTCTTAAATATTCTGGCCAAAACACAATAGCACTTTTAATATTCTTCTTAGCTAGTTCATTAAAAGCAGCTACTATAATATATGTTTTACCACACCCAAAATTACCACTTAAATATAATCCTTTAGATGGATTATTAATAAAATCTATCATGTAAACAATAGCTTCCTTACGTGACGCTAAACGTTTATCAACTTTGTCCCATGTTATATCATTATATGATGGTGTATTGAAACATTTAACATTTTTAACATAAGCATATTCTTTATCATGTTTATTTTTATACTTACATGGCTTATAACAAAATTCAATTTTAGTATTAATAGTCTTAGGTAAATAAGCATAACCTAACATTTTATTCTTACAATCATTTAATCCTGGACAAGATAAACAATGATTATATTCATCAAAACTTTCTAGCAAAGAAGTTGTATACTTCATAGCTAAATCATCAGATACTTTGATTTTATCTAAAAAGTTTTCAAAATCTTTATCTTTCTTAGCTTCATTAAATGAATCTTTTAAAGCTTTATTATCATATTTTAATTCTTTGCCTATATTTATCATTTAATACCACCCTCTAGTTTTTCTATTTCTTCTAAAGATAACAATTCCTCATCTATATTCTTAGAAAACCATTCTGGATCACTTTCAATAACTTTAGGTTTACTTGTTTTATCATACGTTTTGTTATTTTCAGATATAGCCATATCCATAGCATCACTAACTGTTACTATTTTACTTCTTTTCCATTGCGCTGAAGTTTGTTCAATAAACTTTTTAACTAATTTATTATTACATTTCTTTAATGCATAATCAATTAATACATTTACAACACCAGGCGTATGACCTTGTTCAACTAATAAATATTCAATCAATCTTAGATCGGTATTAGTAGGTTTAGAACCTTGTTTTAAATATAAAAATTCATATGGTTGTGTTGTTTCAAATTGATTAATTAATTTACTTCTCTTACTATTGGATACCTCTTTTTGACGTAAGCATAAAGGTTGAGCCTGGTATACAATCTTAGGTACTTCACCTTTATGTTCAAACTTATAATAATTACGACAATTATCTTTTAACAATTCTTGATTAATTCTTTTATCTTCGATACTGTTAATTATTATTTCACTCATTTGCTCGTTATTTAAATTATAAACAAACGCTAAACTGTATATTAATTCTCTATCCTTAGTAGTAATATTTTTAACATTTAAAATATCTTCGCTTATTAAGCTTAATACCTCATTAAAATTAATAGTAGGCTCAAACGATAAACCTAAATGGTTAGCTTTTTTAATATTTTTATTTTCTTCTTTTTCACTTGATATAAAAGAAAATACATCTTTAAATGAGCAAGAAATATTCTTATACTCTTTTAGATCAATTTTGGGTAAAGTAAATAATTCAATGATTCTTTTATATTCTTTTTTACTTACATTATCATAAAGAGCTGTGGATAAAACTGTGTTATTAATAAATTCATAACTACTTAGTGGGTTATATATTTCATATACATAACTATTAACCTCACCTTTTTTAACATATGTCTTAATTAAACCAATAGCTTCAAGTTTTTCCCTTGCTTCTTTGATATCCTCTAAACGCATCTGCATATTATTAACTAAGTCACTATGTGTATTACCTTGTGAACTGATTCTATTTTTATCCAAATATCCCAATAAAGTTATATATAGATTAACAGCATAAGACCCTATAATAGGTTGATATAAAATAGTTAATACCATTTGATCTTGTGATGTGAAAACACTCTTATTTATAACAACAAAATTATCTAATGGCAACAATGCATTAACCATAATATCAACCTCCACTTCCATTAAATATAATAACATATTTTTTAAATAAAACAAAGACTTTTATACCTAAAATAAAAATGTAAAGTTTACTATACTTTACATTTATACTAACATCAATATCTCTTCTTTTATCTTGTCGTCTAGATCAACAATTATTTTTTCAATTTTATTTCTCTTTTCCATTAACTTAAGTTTTTCCTCATAGAATACTAACTTATCCAATGCTTCTCTTAAAGCTTTATGTACCGCGTTACGACTTATACCATTATTTTCACTTATTTCACTTAACGTTAAATTGTCAAAATAATAATCTTGAAAGTATTCTATTTGTTTGTCTGTTAATAAATCACCATAATAATCAAACAAAGTTATTAAATATAATCTATCTTCCATTAAGCAAATAAGGAAGTAGCTATAATGACAATACCTAAACCTAAATAGATATATGTCATATATTTTCTTTTATAAACAGTTTGATTATTATAAGCTATAACAAACATTAACACACCAATAATAATTTGGCATACCATATATAATTCTTTACTAAATAAACTAGCTACACCAAAAGATAACAAGAAAATAGATAACGCTATTTGTAAAAGCATTGTTATTTGATGTATAACATCCATTTCAATTTTTCTATTCTTCATTTTCTCCTCCAAATAATCCATAAATATATTTTTCAATATCGAAGACTCTTAAATCTTCTTCTTTTTCACCTAAACCAACAAATTTAACTGGTATATCAGTATTTTCCTTAATAGCCAGAACAATACCACCTTTAGCTGTTCCATCTAATTTAGTTAACACAATACCTGTTATATTGGTGATTTCTTTAAATTGTTTAGCTTGAACAATTCCATTCTGCCCTGTTGTAGCATCGATAACCAATAAAGTTTCATGAGGCGCTGAAGGAATGATTTTACCAATAACTTTGTTAATTTTATCTAATTCATTCATTAAATTAACTTTATTTTGTAACCTGCCAGCTGTATCAATAAGTACGACATCATAGTTCTCATCTTTAGCTTTATTTAAACCGTCATATATAACTGAAGCAGCATCCTTAGAATCACTGTACACAACATCACAAGATGTTTTTTTACCCCACTCTTGAAGTTGTGGTATAGCACCAGCTCTAAAAGTATCACCTGCTACAAGTAGTACTTTTTTACCTTCCTTATTTAACTTGTAAGCTATCTTACCAATACTTGTTGTTTTACCAACACCATTGACACCTACAAATAAGATAACCGTAGGTCCTTCTTTACTATAATTGATTTTATTAACAATAATTTGATTATTAACATATATAATAAACATTTCATCAATAATAATATCCATTAAATCTTTAGAATCAGCAATATTTTCATGTTTAACTCTATATTTTAATTTATCAATAAAACTCATAACAGTATTAACACCTATATCAGCCATGATAAATATTTCTTCTAATTCTTCAAAATATTCATCACTTACTTTTTTATATTTACCATTAAGTAAACTTATTTTATTAACAAATTCCTTACTTGTTTTTTCTAAACCAACTTGATATGCATCTAATTCTTTATCTTTCTTAAATACATTTTTAAACTTATCAAAAAATGACATTTTTACCTCCCAAGATGTACATTATATACTTCACATGGTATATTTTTACCCTTAACATAATTAGCAGCTTTCATTCTTAAGTCTTTATTTATATCGATACTATTTAATGTACCAAATAATCCATTAAATTGAACACTTGTCTCAAATATAGCATATAAACTATTTAAAACAGCCTCTTTGAAATCAGGTACAACCGCACCTATGTAATGACAAGTTACAGTACAACCATTATCTCTAAAATCAGCTGTCATAACAACAATGTTTTTGCACATATAATATATTGTAATATTACTATCATCTAAAGATTTACCCATTATACTAGCTTTAATTTCAGTATTCATATAACCACCTATATACATTATATCAGACTTTAATTTTTTTTACTACACTAA
>JAEEGL011949974.1_pt1 | contig 42155 bp, 27 predicted proteins | sample 9134231 | NCBI WGS metagenome assembly JAEEGL01 (sample SAMN16246548, study PRJNA631951) | gut metagenome | biome: gut microbiome; feature: rumen; material: fiber-attached | host: Bos | place: Iran: Karaj | collected 2018-10
AAGTCTGCGCACTTAAGCGAGGCGCGGACAATGAGGACGCCGTCGATGTAGGGTTTGGCAAACAACTCAGGAGCCTTGATGGCCCTGCAAGAGCCACCGTAGAGGATGGTGGTGTCGTCGGCCACAGCCTCGCCGTACTTCTCGGCGATGATGCTGCGGATGTAGGCGTGGATCTCCTCAGCCTGCTCAGCCGTAGCGGTCTTGCCAGTGCCGATGGCCCAGATGGGCTCGTAGGCGATGACGATCTTGCGGAAGTCCTCCTCGGGGAGGTTGAAGACGCTGCCCTCGAGCTCGGCTTTCACCACCTCGTTCTGCTTGCCTGCCTCACGCTCGTCGAGGCTCTCGCCGATGCAGAAGATGACCTTCAGCCCCTGCTTCTGTGCCAGCAGCACTTTTTCGCGCAGAATCTCGGGTGTCTCCTTGTAGTACTCGCGACGCTCGGAGTGTCCGAGGATGACATACTGTGCACCCGTCGAGCGCACCATCTCGGCGCTCACCTCACCAGTGAAGGCACCCTTCTCCTTGTCGGCGCAGTTCTCAGCACCCAGACCGATGATGTCCTGGTCGAGGAACTGGGCGATGCTGGCCAGATGGATGAACGGTGTGCAGATGACGACGCCGCAGTTGGGCTTGTCAGCTTTCAGGGTCTCGTTGAGCTCTTTGGCAAGAGCGATGCCGTCCTGGAGGTTCATGTTCATTTTCCAGTTACCGGCTACAATCTTTTTTCTCATAATTCTTTTTGTTTATTTGGGGTTAATGGTTTGGACTGGTTTGGACTAGTTTTTACTAGTCTGACTAGTCTGACTAGTCTTACTAGATTTACTATGAGGCTCGACCTTCTTTTTGCGACGGAGCCAGTGGGTCCACATCCAGAGGCGGTCGGCAATGACGAGGAGTGCCAGCGGCAGCACGAACCATAACAGCAGGCCTAGAATCTTGCCAGGCACGGAGTCGTTGCTAAGGTGGCCTATGGGCAGCTGCTCCAACGGTTGGGTGAACTGCTCGTCGGTGATGACCGGCAGGCGGTTGTGGCTCCACTTTTGGATGACGGTGCCGTCGTGCAGCAGCAGCAGACCAGGGTTCGAGCGGATGACGGTCTTCAGTGTTGTCTCGTCGGTCTGGCAGAAGGGATATTCGGCACCCGTGATGTCGCGCCAGTGGGCAATGGCCTTCTCAGTGCTGGCGGTGAGGCAGTAGAATGGGTAGCGATGCTCGCGGCTGTACTCGTAGAGCTCGTTGATCTGGTCGAGGCGGGCATCGTCGGCCTGTTCCAGGTGAGGTGAGACGAGCAGGAAGACGTAGCCGTCGTAGTTGAGGACATCCTCCGTCAGGTCGTCGCCCTCGGCCGTCAGCATGCTGAAGTCGTGGATAGGTGGCACGTAGCCCTCGCTTGTCTGCACAGTCTTCGAGTCGATGAACGTCCATGTGGAGTCAGGGTAGTCGTCGAGCGTGAACTCCTGCCGCACCCCATCTTTCTCCATGATAAACGTTGTCTCGAACTGTGGCTGCTCGGCGCCCTCGGGCACCTCCATGCCCTCGCGGATGCTGGCTCCCACGTGGTAGGGGCGGAAATCGAACTGCGGACGGTCGTAGAGACTCCACAGCGAGATGGCGAGGATGAAGAGGATAGAGTAGTTGATGACAATCCACTGGTTCGACTTGCTGACGAAGCGGAACATCTCGCGCGGCCACCATGCCACGATGACGGCGGCAATGAGCAGCACCACGTTCTTCCAGAATGTCTGCCAGTTGGTTAGCACCACGGCGTCGCCGAAGCAGCCGCAGTCGCTGATGGGGTTGGCAAGCGCCAGCCAGAGCGTCAGCGGCGTCATCACCGCCATGATGAGCAATACCAGCCGTGACGTCAGGCGCCGCCGGATGGCGAACAGCAGGAAGATGCCAAGACAGAACTCTACTGCCGACTGGGCAACGGAGGCGCCCAGCGTCACGATGTCGGGCAGCAGACCGCCCATGCCCATCGCCTCGAGATAGTCCTGAATCTTATACTGTGTGCCTAGCGGGTCTACGGCCTTCACGAATCCCGATAGGATAAACACGAAGGCCAGCACCAAGCGGCAAATATTGACTAACAGACGCCTCATCGATTCTACTTTACCTCCTTTATTCCTCTACTCCTTTACCTCCTAATTTTATCAGTCCGAACACCGCGTAGTTGATGATGTCCATCAGGTTCGAGTCGACGCCCTCGCTGGCCTTGAGGCTTTCGCCTTTCGTCGCCAGGTCCTCAATCTCCTTGATACGCTCGATCTTGGTGAGAATGAGGTCAGTGTAAGAGCTGACACGCATGCCTCGCCACGCCTCGTCGTAGTCGTGGTTCTTACGCTTCATCAGCTCCAGGGCTTCCTGCGCGTACCTATTATATAATATGAGCGCCTCGTCGTTGGTGATGTCCACCGTGTCGGCGAAGCCTTTCGCCAACTGTATCAGTCCGACGATGCCGTAGTTTACAAGGGCCATGAACTCCGGACGGATGCCCTCGCCGACGCGCGACTCGCCAGTGATCTCGAGCTGCCGGATGCGCTTAGCCTTGATGAACAGCTGGTCGGTGAGCGACTGTGGGCGCAGGATGCGCCATGAGGCTCGGTAGTCGTGGAGCTTCTTCTTGAAGATGTCGCGACATTCACCGACGGCGGCGTCGAACTGTGCGTTTGTTTTCTCGAATCTGTCCATAATCGTCTGCAAAGGTACGAAAAGAATTTTGAATTCTGCGTGTTGGAGGTTGATTATTTTTTCTCAGTGGTTAAAGGGCGTTAAACGACGCCGCATTCTTCACTTTTCACTCTCTACTTTCTCCTCCTCTTCGGGGAGGCTGGGTGGGGTCTCACCCTTCACTTTCCTGATGTACTTTATTTTGGCACCTAACGTCTCCCACTGCACCTGCAGTGAGTCGCGATGAGCGCGCAGACGGTTCAGCCGCACCACCTCTGGCGACTGGTCGTTGAGGCGTGTGGCATTCTTCATCACCCACTGGTGCAGTGCGTCGTGCTCTGCCTTGGCGACCTCTAAGAGGCTGTCGACCTGTGCCAGCTCCTGCTGGGAAGCCAGCAGTGTGGAGTCTTGTTTATGCTTCAGTGCTGCTTTGCGCGCCTCGATCTCGGCTCGGCGCGAGCCGCCCGTGCATGCTGCCGCCAGTGCAGCGACGACGAGTAGTATTGCTGTAATATGTCTCATACCGTCGGCAAAGGTACAAAGAAAATCTGAATTACAAGTACCTTTGCCCGAAAAATGCAATCTTACGACGTGTAAATGCCATACTTACGACGTGTAAATGCCATACTTACGACATGGTAATGCCATACTTACGACATGGTAATGCCATACTTACAGCCCGCTCTTAGAGACGACAGTTGGCATAAGACGCTTTTGAGGTCTTATGCCAACTGCCTAATTACTCCGTTTTTCAGTGTTTCTACATCGCGACAAGTGACTTTTCGTTTCCTTGCGTACGCATCATCTCTGTGTCAGGAAGCCGTTCATATAGAAGGGCAGCTCCGTCACTTCCACCTCCCAGGCCAGCTGGTAAGGCTTCCCTTCGTCGTCACGCTGATAGCAGGAGATGTGGTTCACCGAATCGTCGGGCAGTAACGTATAGGTCATCTTCTCAACAGCCTTGTCGAAATCGCCCGACGTGGCATTCCAGCGGCTGTACTCCACGCTGTACATGTCGGCCATGAGGTTGAAGTCGTAGCGACCGAGAAGGTGCCATTCGCCATCGTTCCAAACAGACGTGATGCGGCTGTTCAGCATGCCGTCGACGGCATAGTCATACTCATAGCGGCAGACGGGCTCCAGCGAGACGTCGCCCCTGCGCATGTTCTTCTTCTTGTAGACGTACATCGTGGTGATGTTGCCTGCTTCATCGCGGTCGGCATTGTAGGCAAACTTTTTTCCGCTCTCCACGATGGACTGCTCATAGACCTTGTTGATAGTTGCTGAGGTCATCACTTGTGCCTTCGTGGCCATGGTGGCGAGGCACATCATCGAACAAATAACTAACTTTTTCATAATGGTTGCTTGTTTTTAATTCAACGTTTTACCCGTTAGACACACGTGGGGGCGTTTTTACTACACTGCCGGCGTAATGTTTAGTATCTTTTCACAATTCCCGTTTCGTCTGCCTCTTTTGTAAACGTTGGACGACCATTATGAGCGAAAAGTTGCAACGCAACAACTTTTCACTTTTCACACTTCATATTTCACTTCCTAAGTTCCATGTCAATCAGCAGGACAGCCGTTTCAGAGGCTTCCTTGGGATCATCTTTGGGTTTCCACGCCACGACAAAGCGGACGGAGGCGGAAGCGACATGATAACCCCTGTCGTGCCAGACGGAGAGCGTGTTTTGCATGCTCACAGAGAGCTTGGCGACGGCACGCCTGTTGGGAACCGTGTAGAAATAGCCGTCTTCGAAGGTGAGGGCGTCGCCACTCTGCAGGGCCAGCACCTCATGCTTGATGTTCTTGAAAAAGCCAAGGAAAACATCCTTGTGCGAGAGCTGGAGCACAATCTCTTCGGGCAGCGGATAGTGGTTATGGTCCTCTCGATGACTGTCGGCAGGCAGCCGCGCAAAGAGGTCACCGTTGGTATGGACAAAGAGACGGTTTCTGGCTCGAGTCATGCCAACATAGTAACGCCGAAATAGATGCTCGTCTTTCTGATAGCTGTCGGCGATGAGCATATAGACATCGTCGAACTCATGACCCTTCGCCTTGTGGATGGTTGATACGATAACCTCGGCATTAAAGTCGCAAAAATCCTCTACCGACGATTCGAAAACAAACTCCCACAGGTCGGTGCGATACTTAGCGCGGTTGGTCTGTTCGAACAGCTCGATGCAACGCTTCAGATAGGAAAGGCTCTTGCTGTTGCCGTATTTCTCGAAAGTGGCACGCTTCGCCAGCTCCCACAGCTCGTCGGGGATAAGTGGTGTGGTGGCACGCTTCGCAATATAATTCAACAAATACTTTGTTTCAGCGAGGTTCGAGAAACGGAAACCGTCAGTCGATTGCACCAGCTTGCTTTGAATGCCGTTCCTGCGTAGCAGCGCCACGAGAATGACGGCCTCCTCGTTCGTCTGGGTGAGCACCGCCACGGTTTTGCTAGGCTCTGTGCGATGACTGATGAGCTGTTCGACCAGTGGCAAAAACAGATGCTGCGACACATGGTGCGTTACCTCTACACGACCCACTTCGTTGCGCACGGCAGCGATGGGCGTTGTCTTCATCCGCCTGCCGATACCCGTTGCAAAGGCATTGGCGAAATCGACAACACGGTGTGAACTGCGATAGTTGTCGGTCATTTCAATGAAGCGGCTATTAGGCTCTTGCGAGAGCTGGTAGAGATATTGAGAGTCGGAGCCACGAAACTCAAAGATGTTCTGGTCGTCGTCGCCAACAGCTATCACGCGCATGCCTTCGTTGTTGTCCATCAGCGCCTTCACCAGCGCAAACTCCTCGCTGCTCATGTCCTGGGCCTCGTCGATGACCAGCACAGTCTTTCCGATCTTGTTAGGTTCCACTTCGCCTTGACGAATCATCTCCGTAGCGCGTGACACCACGTCTTTCGCGTCCTCCAGGTTGCCTACACGCCCCAGGAGGTCGAAACTATAGGCATGGAAGGTCTTGATGTCCACATAATGGGCCGACTCGCCTATCAGTGCAATCAGTCGCTGTTTGAACTCCGTGGCCGCTGTCCGTGAAAAGGTGAGCATCAGCAGTTGTTCGTGCTTCACGTCCTCAAGCAAGAGCAGTGATGCCAGCTTATGCACAAGGACACGCGTCTTCCCACTACCAGGAGCTGCCGCTACGACGATGCAGCGGGACTCCTTGTCAGCGATAATCTCCCTTTGCCGCTCCGACAGCTGTGCAAAGAGCTTCTTGTATTTCGCTGGTGTGATGTTCCGTTGTATGTCCTTGCTGCGTTCACCCTTGAAATACTTTGAAATGAAGTGCTTATAGTCTATCTGGAAATAGTCCTGCACAAACTGCTGAGCTGCCCTGTAGTCGCGCACCATCAGGTTGGCATATTCGCCCACGATGTGGACCTGCTGAATCTTCTGGCGATAGAATTCATCGAGCATGCGGTAGTCGTCCTTCTTGTAGCTCAGTTTCATGTCCTTTAGCCGTTGGATTGACATGGCATTGTAGAGCACCATGAAACCACCGTCGAGTTTCAGCACCCCGATGCTGGACAGGTAGAGAAGTGCCTCCTCCAACTCGTCTATCTGTACATTGTCCAATGAGCCGAAGAGCGACTGGCCATCGGCCTTGAGCCTGGTCTGCAATTCCACGATAGAGAACTGTACAGGCAGGGAACCCTGCTGCCCCTGTTGCGCCTGCTGGCTATAGAGCCACTGCAGGGCAAAGCGGCAGATGTCGTAGCGCTGCTCGCTGCGCTTGACGGTCGTGTCCATGTCAGCCTGTCGCGTCATCTTGATGTTACGTGCTGGGTCTTCCTGCTTGCGGATATAACCCTTCACGGTGAGGAAGTAGAGCAGCGTACGGATGCTTTTCTCGTTCGACGAGGTGACACCACCGTTCACGGCGGCATCGTTCAGCTGTTTGGAGGAAATGATCAGGCTGCTGTCAGGGATAAGCTTCAGTACAAACCGCTCGAGCTTGATGAAACGCTCCAGCGAAAGCATGGCTTTGCGCTCAGAGTCGGTCAGCCAGGCCGTGATGTCCTTGCTGTCGGCCAGTATGCCCTCCTGTCGCATGCGTACCACGGCCGACACCACCTCGCTGCGGCTCAGTCCGAGGATGTCGGCCAGATAGTCGACGCGTGACTCTGCCTCAGCATCCTGCGCCTTGGCGATGTGCTTCTGCGAGATGAGCGATTTGATGATACGGACTGCCTTCTCACGGTCCTCATTGTCGAAGAGTACCGACTCCGTGATGCGCTGCCGTGCCTCGTCCATGTTCCTGACGGTGATGCCAGTGGCATAGACATGCGGCATGTTGGTACCTCGTTCTAAATAGCCCGCCTGTTCCAGGGCTGCGATGGCTGTGCGCACACGGGTTTCGATGTCGGGCACGCTGTCGTTCCATCCTGCCTGGCGGGCAATCTCCAACGACGAACAGCTCACCTGTGGACGTTGGCGGGTCATCCGTTTTACGGCCATCCACACCTGCTGAATCTCGCTGATGCTGAGCTTCGTCTGGTTCAGCAGCACGAAGTGCTTGTCCAGGTCGTTGTCACTGTAGAGCACATAGCAGCGGGCACTGAGCTGTGGGTCGCGGCCTGCGCGCCCAGCCTCCTGCACATAGTTCTCCAGCGAATCGGAGATGTTATAGTGCACCACAAGCCCCACATCCTTCTTGTCCACACCCATGCCGAAAGCCGAGGTGGCCACGATGATGCGTACGCGGCCCGACATGAACTCGTCCTGATTCTGCACCTTCTCGTCAGTTTCCATCTTGCCGTTGAAGGGCAGGGCACGATAGCCGTCGCGTGTCAGTCGGGCTGACAGCTCATGCGTGCGACGGGTACGCGCCACGTAGACGATGGTCGGACAGTCGTATTCAGACAGCAGTGCTCGTAGCTTCTGGTATTTGTCCTCGTCGGTGTCGGCATGAACGACGGCGTAGTGCAGGTTTGTACGCGTAGCCTTCGAGGCATACAGCTCCAGGTTCAGGTAGAGTGTCTGTTTGAAGTAGTCGCAGATGTCTTGTATCACCTTTTGCTTGGCCGTGGCCGTGAAGCACGAGACGGGAATGGTCTGTCGGCAGCCTTTCTTATGCTGGTATTCGCGTATGAACTTGCCAATGTAGAGGTAGTCAACGCGAAAGTCCTGGCCCCAGGACGAGAAGCAATGTGCCTCGTCGATGACGAAGCGCACCACATGGCGAGCCAGCAGAATCTTCTCGATGGTCTTCGAGCGAAGCATTTCTGGGGCTATATATAATAAGGAGGCTTCGCCGTCCTGCACCCGCTGGATGGCTAAGGAACGCGTGATGGGGTCGAGCAGTCCGTTGATGGTCACGGCATCGGTGATGCCACGCTCTGCCAGGCTGTCCACCTGGTCTTTCATCAGCGACTGCAGGGGTGAGATGACCACCGTCAGTCCGTGCACCGTGCGACCTGCCATTAGCGCTGGCAGCTGGAAAGTGAGCGACTTGCCGCCACCTGTCGGAAAGATAGCCAGCAGCGAACGGCCCTCGACGGCAGCCTGTGTCGCCCGCTCTTGCAGTGGCTCGCCCTCGTAAGTGCGGAAGTGATCGTAACCGAAGAACGCCTTCAGGTTCTGGTGGATGTCAAGGAAGCGGTTGCAGTACTCGCAGTCAGGCTCCTTGCAATGGCGCTGCCGCAGGATGCCCATTACATACTCCACGCCAGGATAGTTGTGGAGCACCCAACCAGGGGTGATGGAACGATTGTCGGTGGTGTCGATGAGCGACAGGGCGTAGGCCAGCTCCACAGGGAACTGCTCGACTAAAGCACCAACGTCGGCATACTGGCAGATGCGCCCTTTGTATTCGTTCCAAATCAGGGGCGACACGTTCGCGCTTGGGCACTCGGCACCTGCCATATCCAGAAAACCCTGAAATTCGCTCTTGCCATCGAGCAGGGCAGTGAAGATGCGGCGCTTCCTGTCGGGCAATGCCTGCCAGCAGGCCAACTCGTCCATGAGCAGGTCGCGAGCTTTCTCGCAGTCGTTGACAGGATTGTTCATCTGCTCAATCATCAGTTTGTCGTCTTTCAGTAGCCTGTGATAAGGGCGTTCTGGAAAGAGCAGCGGCGACAGATAGAGCGTATCGACCAACAGCTTTGGGGTGGCAATGTTGTCGAACAAGTATCGCGCATCATGCTGAATGATATTGTGCCCACAGACATAGTCCACGTCGCGAAGAAAGTCCATCAGTTGCTCCTTGGAACCACCGTGGTATATGGCGCCATCGTCACGCAAAGCGCCAATGTCATGGATTCGGTGGTCGCTCACCCCGACCTCCACATCCACGACAGCCCAGTGAGCATCCCTGCTTTCTTCTACCATTCTGTCGGCTTTTTGATGGTTTACGGTGCAAAGGTACAAAATAAAAATGTAATAACCTTTCGGCGTCTGCATTTTTTTTTGTACTTTTGCACCCGCAAACGAAGTGAATGATTCATGAAGCTATATTCAGACGATGAACTGGCGGCGCTGCTCGACCAGGATATATTCCGTAAAATCAGTGAGGCGGCCGACCACCTTGGCGTAGAATGCTACGTGGTGGGCGGCTATGTGCGCGACATCTTTCTGGAGCGCCCCAGCGACGACATCGACGTGGTTGTCGTGGGCAAGCATCACCCCCTCACTCCCTCTACGAATGGCGAGGGGGAGCATCGGAAGCGCGAAGAGGTAAGTGTGGGCATCGAAGTGGCCAAGGAGCTGAAGCGCATGCTGGGTCGAAAAGCCCATCTCTCTGTGTTTAAGAACTTTGGGACGGCGCAGGTGAAAATCAGGGAGGAGTTAGGAGCTAGAGATGAGTTAGGAGTTAGGAGGGAGGAGTTAGGAGTTGTGGCTGACGCTGATGTGTCGGCCAACAAAACTAATCATACCTCTCAGTTCTCACCTCTCAGTTCTAAGTTCATAGAAGTTGAGTTCGTAGGTGCACGTCGTGAGAGCTACAGTCACGATTCGCGGAAGCCCATCGTGGAGGACGGTACGCTGGAGGACGACCAGAATCGGCGCGACTTCACGATCAACGCCATGGCCATCTGCCTGAACAAAGAGCGCTTCGGTGAGCTCGTAGACCCCTTCAACGGCCTTGCTGACCTGGAAGACGGCATCATTGCCACACCCCTCGACCCTGACATCACCTTCAGCGACGATCCGCTGCGCATGATGCGCTGCATCCGCTTTGCCACCCAGCTGAACTTCCAGATTGAGGATGCCACCTTTGAGGCCCTGGAGCGCATGGCCGACCGCATCAAGATTGTCAGTGCCGAGCGCATCAGCGTGGAGCTGAACAAGATCATCATGGCAAAGCACCCCAGTCGCGGCTTCGTTGACCTGCAGCGCTGTGGCCTGCTTAACATCATCCTGCCAGAACTCGCTGCCCTCGACATTGTGGAACAGCGCAATGGCCGTGCCCATAAGAATAACTTCTACCACACACTCGAGGTGTTGGAGAACATCTGTCGAATTGAGAATTCGGAATTGAGAATTGAGAATTTAGAATTAGGAATTGAAAATTATGATTACCTTCAAGGCGAAAAAGGCGTCAGCAAGACTAATCATAATTCTCAATCCTCAACTCTCAATTCTCAATTCTCAATTCCGAATTCTCAATCCTCAACTCTCAATTCTCAATTCTCAATTCCGAATTCTCAATCCTCAACTCTCAATTCTCAATTCTCAACTCTCAATCCTCAATTACGTCGCCTTTATCTCCGTTGGGCTGCCCTGCTTCACGACGTTGGCAAGACGAAGACGAAGCGTTGGGACCCTGCCATTGGCTGGACCTTCCATAACCACAACTATGTCGGAGCAAAGATGGTGACGCAGATCTTCCGTCGTCTGAAGCTGCCCCTTGGAGCCGAGATGAAATATGTCGAGAAGCTCGTCGACCTGCACATGCGCCCCCAGGTGATTGCCGACAACGAGGTTACCGACTCTGCCGTGCGCCGTCTGCTGAACGATGCCGGCGATGACATCGACGACCTGATGACGCTGTGCGAGGCCGACATCACGTCGAAGAACGAGGTGAAGAAGCGCGTCTTCCTCGAGAACTTCCGTATGGTGCGTGAGAAGCTCACCGACCTTGTCGAGAAAGACTACAAACGGTTGCTTCAGCCTGTCATCGACGGCAACGAGATCATGGCCCTTTTCGACCTCAAGCCCTCACGTGAGGTGGGTGTCCTCAAGCAAACCCTCAAGGATGCCGTCCTCGACAACCGTGTGGAAAACGAGCGCGAGCCACTGATGCAGCTGCTCATTGAGAAAGCACGCCAGTTGGGACTCACGCCGCATCAGGCGTCATAGCACCGTTTGTCAACATTTAATAAAAAATGGGTGCAAGTGGCACGATTACCGTTTTTTTTTCGTACCTTTGCAGCCAAATGCGCAGTTGACAGATGACGTTCCGTGATGTGATAGGACAAGAAGAGGTACGCGACCGTTTGATTCAGATGGTCGCTGATGACCGTCTGCCCCATGCCCTGATGCTCTGCGGCCCCACGGGCTGTGGCAAAAAGGCGCTGGCCGTGGCTTTCGGCTGCTTCTTGCTGGCACGGCGTACGACGGCACGACCTGCACCCTCGATGTTCGACGAGCCTGTGGCCGACGCCGCCCCTGCTGCTCCACTGTCGCCCGACTTTGTGGAGACGCCGATGCTTCAGAAGCTGGAACACCCCGACCTCCACTTCACCTATCCCACCATCAAGCTGTCGTCGATGGGCAGTGACCACAAGCCCGTCAGCGACGACTTTGCCCGCCAGTGGCACGAACTGCTGATGCAGGGTCCCTACTTCTCTATGGACCAGTGGCTGCAGGCCATCGGCGCTGAGAACCAGCAGGCCATCATTACCGCTGGCGAGAGCGACGATCTGGTGCGCAAGCTCAGCCTGAAGTCGAGCCAGGGCGGTTACAAGGTGAGCATCGTCTGGCTGCCTGAGCGCATGAACATCGAGTGCGCCAATAAACTGCTGAAACTCATCGAGGAACCACCGTCGCAGACCGTTTTCCTGATGGTGTGCGAAGAGCCCGACAAGCTGCTTGAGACCATCCGCAGTCGTGTGCAGCGCATCGACGTCAAGGCCCTGCCGGCCGCCACCATTTGTCAGGCCCTCATCGAGCGCCGTGGCATCGACGAACAGTCGGCACGCCGCATCAGTCGCCTGGCCAATGGCTCGTGGCTTCGTGCCCTCGACGAGCTGCAGGCAGGCACTGAGAACGAGGAGTTTCTCGACCTGTTCATCATGCTCATGCGCCTGGCCTACCAGCGCAAGGTGAAAGACCTGCGCAAGTGGAGCGACACGATGGCTACTTTCGGGCGTGAGAAGCAGCGCCGTTTCCTGACGTTCTTCCTCCGCATGGCGCGCGAGAACTTCGTCTATAACTTCCACGATGCAGAGCTCTGCTACATGTCGCAGAAGGAAGAGCAGTTTGCCAAGAACTTCGCACGCTTCGTCAACGAGGCCAACGTGCTGGAAATCTACGACTTGGCCAATCGTGCCATTCGCGACATCGGGCAGAATGCCAATGCGAAGATCGTGTTCTTCGACTTTGCCCTGCAGATGATCGTGCTACTGATTCAGAAGTGAGTGTAGACAACAGATAACGATACACATATAATATAAGAATACAATGGACCAAAAACAGAAAACCTACGAGATACGCACTGGCTGCGACCGTGGTCTTTGCAGTGCCGCCATCGGCCGTCAGGACCGCCAGCTGAACACCTACGACTGGCTGGCCGACGTGCCAGGCAACGACCAGACCACCGACCTCGTCGAGGTGCAGTTCAAGCACACCCGCAAAGGCTACTACCACAACGTCAACAACCTGCCGCTGAAGAAGGGCGACATCGTCGCCGTCGAGGCATCGCCAGGCCACGACATCGGCGTGGTGACGCTCACTGGCCGGCTTGTGAACCTGCAGGTGAAGAAGGCCAACCTGAAGTCGGAGGACGACATTAAGCGCATCTACCGTCTGGCACGCCAGATCGACATGGACAAGTTCCGTGAGGCAAAGGCACGCGAGCACGAGACCATGATCGAGAGCCGCGAGATTGCCAAGGGCCTCGGTCTGAAGATGAAGATTGGCGACGTGGAGTTTCAGGGCGACGGTCAGAAGGCCATCTTCTATTATATCGCCGACGAGCGTGTCGATTTCCGTCAGCTCATCAAGGACCTTGCTGCTGCCTTCCATGTGCGCATCGAGATGAAGCAGATTGGCGCACGCCAGGAGGCAGGACGCATTGGTGGCACTGGCCCCTGTGGCCGTGAGCTCTGCTGTGCCACGTGGATGAAGAACTTCGTCTCTGTCTCCACCTCTGCCGCCCGCTTCCAGGACCTGTCGCTCAACCCGCAGAAGCTCGCAGGCATGTGTGCCAAGCTGAAGTGCTGCCTGAACTACGAGGTCGACGACTACATGGAGCACGTCAAGGTGCTGCCCAACCGTGAGACGGTGCTGCAGACCATCGACAGCGACTACTTCTACTTCAAGGCCGACATCCTTGCTGGGCTCGTCACCTACAGCACCGACAAGCGTATCGCTGCCAATCTGGAGACCATCACTGCCCAGCGTGCCAAGGAGATCATCGAGATGAACCGCCGTGGCGAGAAGCCCGACGACCTGCAGCCGGCAGGGCAGCAGAAGAAGGCCGACGGACCCATTGACCTCCTTGCTGGCGACAGCATCACCCGCTTCGACAAGGCGAAGAAGAAAAAGAAGAAGGCGAAGGCAGCTGCCCATCCTGCCTCTCCCAAGAAGTCCCAAAAGCCGAAGGATGCCCCACAGCAGTCATAGACACATGCTTCCAGGCGCCTGCACGTCCCCCTCGGTCGGGTGTGCCGCGATGTTTAGGCGGCCCCGACTGCCCCTTGCTGCCCTCTGCCGCGTGGGGTGGTATGCGCTTTTCATCACGGTTGCACTGACCTTGTTCAGCTGCAACCGTCACACTGTCTATAGCCACTACGAGCCTGTGCCCGCCAGTGGCTGGCAGCTGACTGACACACTTCACTTTGACGTCGCCCTCTCGCCCATGGATAGAGAGCGGAATGGTTCGAAGAGCACGTTGGAGGGAGTCCTCCATCTCTCCCTTCGCACCACCAACGACTATCCTTACACCGACCTTACCGTCACCATTCGTCAGCACACCCGCGACCACCGTCTCACCTCCACCTGCCGCCTGACGCTTGCCGATAGCGAGGGCCGCACGATGGGCCGTGGTGTAAACCTTTATCAGCACACGTTCGTCGTGCCCTGTCTCCCCATGGCCCCTGACGACACCCTCCACATCGACGTCAGCCATGCCATGCAGCGCTTCCCCCTACATGGCGTCACCGACGTCGGCATCTCCATGTCCCTATAACGTTTAGGGTTTCCCCTCTTTTGATTTAGGCGTTTGCCCTTGCCTGGAAGGCAGGGACTTTGTACCTTTGCACCGTAGTAATCACCAAAAGAATATATTTTACGACGATGAAAAGGACTATTCTTCTTACACTGCTCGCCATGCTCACTGTCATGACAAGCATCGCACAGCCGCCACGCTATGGCTACGGACAGCACAGGTCACGAGGCGTTTACCATTCCAGTCCCGCGCCACGTTATGCCTCTCACGGCTCTTATCGCTCGCCTTACGACGTCTATTACGGCCTGCGCCTTGGCATGGGCGTCTCGACGGTGAGCTCTGACGATCCCTACCTCGATGGTGGCTCAGCCCGAACGGGCCTTAACTTGGGAGCCGTCGCTGGCTTCCAGCTGGCTCCTGCCACGCCATTCTATGTCGAGACGGGCCTGCTCTACACTGAGAAGGGTGGCAAGGGCAACTACAACGGACCTTTCACCTACAGCCTGAACTACCTCGAGATGCCCCTCGTGCTGAAGTATCAGTACAACGTCGACCGGCTCACCAGTCTGCAGCCCTTCGTTGGCGTCTACGGTGCCCTTGGCGTTAGCGGCAAAATCAAGGATTTCGACCATCGGCATGCCGTCAGTGCCTTCGACGACGATGCCTTCCAGCACTTCGATTGTGGCTTGCGCTTTGGCTGCGGCCTGCAGTTCGACCTCCTGTATGCTGAGTTAGGCTACGACCTGGGGCTCGCCAACGTCTCTCGCGACTACTTTGGCGATGCACATACTGGCTCGCTCTTCGTCAATGTCGGACTGAACTTTTAAGGAGTAAGGAGTAAAGGAGGTAAAGGAGGTAAAGGAGTAAGGAGGTAAAGGAGTAAGTGAGGTAAAGGAGTAAGGAGGTAAAGGAGTAAGGAGGTAAAGGAGTAAGGAGGTAAATGAGTAAAGGAGGTAAAGGAGTAAGGCCTGCGCGCTGTTTCGTCCTGTATGCCGCGTTGTTAACGCGGCTCCGCCTCCCCCTCGTCCGGCTCATGAGCCCTCCAGAATCTTCATGTACTCATCATAACTGATGTGGCGGCCGCCCATCGACTTGAAAAGCGGCGTCTCAAACTGGCAGTCGATGAAATGGCCGCCAATGCGCTCCATCGCCTTTGCCAGATAGATCAGCGCCAGCTTCGACGCATTGGGAACGAGCGAGAACATGCTCTCGCCAAAGAATGCCTTACGCAGCGTCACACCATAGAGCCCACCGACAAGCCGCCTGCCCTGTCCCTCCTTCGAGGCTGTTCCTTCGCGATGCTCGCTAGCCGCTGGTCGTTCCCATACCTCAATGCTGGCAGCATGGCCCAGACGGTAGAGTCGGGTATAGGCCTCAATGATGTTTGGCCCCAGCCATGCACAGTTGTCCTCGTCACGTTGTTGCGCGGTTGAACAGCCACGGATGACGCCTTCAAAGTCCTCATTGCTGGTCACCTCATACTTGTCCTGGCGCAGCAGTTGGCGCATGGAGTGGCTGATGTGTATCTCGTTGGGGAAGATAACGTAGCGGTCGAGTGGGCAATACCAGTGTGGCTCACTATCCATCTTAAACGCATACCATGGGAAGAAGCCATAGCTATAGGCCAGTAGCAGCCTGTTCGCCGACAGATCGCCACCCACGGCCACCAGGCCATCGTCTTCTCCCCATTGCGGATTGGGGAACCACAGCTCATCGTCTAATTGCCAAACCATTTTTTTGAGTTAGGAGTTAGGAGTTAGGAGTTAGGAGGGAGGAGTTAAGAGTTAGGAATTAGGAGTTGTTGCTGCGCGAGTGACAATTATGCATTATTCATTATGAGCGTCAAGTCTATCGACTTCTAACTCCTTCTAACTCCTTCTAACTCCTTCTTACTACTTTTAGCTACTTCTTACTACTTTTAACTACTTCTCACTACTTCTTACTACTTAAAAATCACAAACTGTCGATTGTCGACGGTGACTGTCACTTCTCCGCCTTGCTTCAGGCAGCCGAAGAGGATTTCACGCATCAGCAAGGGCTTCAGCCGCTGAGCGATGACACGGTCCATCTCTCTGGCGCCATACTCAGGCGTGAAGCCTTCCTTCAGCAGGTGGTCGAAGGCTTCCGTGGTGAGTGTCATCTTCACGTTCTTGGCCTCCAGCTTGGCCTCCAGTTCCCTCAGCTTCTTTTTCAGGATGAGCGTTGCCATCTCCTTGTCCATGTCGTGGAACACCACTGCACCCGACAGGCGGTTCAGGAACTCTGGTTTGAAGGTTTTCTTCACCTGCTTCATCATTGCTTCGCCACGGCTCACGTGGCTGTTGAAGCCGATGCCGCTCTGCGACGCATACTGCGCCCCAGCATTCGACGTCATGATGAGCACCACGTTGCGGAAGTCGGCCTTGCGCCCCTTGTTGTCCGTCAGGCGGGCGTAGTCCATCACCTGTAGCAGGATGTTGTAGATGTCCTGATGTGCCTTCTCTATCTCGTCGAGCAGCAGCACGGCATTAGGCGACTTGCGAATGGCGTCGGTCAGCAGTCCACCGTCCTCGTAGCCCACATAGCCTGCTGGCGAACCAATCAGTTTGGCTACGGCATGCTTCTCAGTGTATTCGCTCATGTCGAAGCGTATCAGTTCGATGCCCAGCTCCTTGGCCAGCACGCGTGCCACCTCAGTCTTGCCCACGCCCGTAGGACCGACGAAGAGCAGCGAGGCCAGCGGCTTGTTGTCGTCGAGCAGCCCTGCACGCGACATCTGCACAGCCTCCACCACCTGGCGGATGGCTTCGTCCTGCCCGTAGATCTGGGCGAGCATACGGCTCGGCAGCGTTTCCAGCCGCTCGTAGTCGTGCTCTTCTGCCATTGCCAGCGCGTCCACCTTGCACGTCTTCGCCAGCACGTCGGCAATGTCAGCCTTTGTGACATTCTTCGTTTCCTCCTCCTCCATTTTCAATTCGCAGGCAGCTCCTGCCTCGTCAATCAGATCTATCGCCTTGTCGGGCAGAAAACGGTCGTTGACATACTTGGCGCTGGCTTCCACGGCGAATGCGATGGCATCGTCGTCATACTTCACGTGGTGGAACTCCTCGTAGATCGGTTGCAGCTGTTTCAGGATATGCTTCGCCTCGTCGATGGTGGGCTCGCCGATGTCGATCTGCTGGAAGCGCCTGATCATTCCCTTCGAACGGGCGAAGTGGCGGTTATACTCCTCGTAGGTCGTCGAGCCGATAAAGCGGATGGTGCCCGATTCCAGGTAAGGCTTCAGCATGTTTGCCGCATCCATGGCCCCATCGCCAGTAGCCCCTGCACCCACAAGGGTGTGTATCTCGTCAATATACACGATGCTGTTGCCCGTGGCGCCTGTGGCGTCCGATTCGTCGTCTGTTAAGTAGTCGGGGAAGAGGTCCATTGGGTCGGATTGCCCACTCGACTCAGCCTGCACGCCGTCCATAATCTGCTTGATGCGGTTCTCGAAGTCGCCACGATATTGCGTGCCGGCGAGCAGCGTGCCCATGTCGAGCTTGTAGACCTTGCTGCCTTTCAGTCGTTCTGGCACGTGTCCCTCTTCTATCATTTGCACCAGTCCCCAGACCAGTGCCGTCTTGCCCACACCAGGCTCACCCACATGCAGCGGGTTGTTCTTGTCCTTACGGCACAGCACCTGGATGGTGCGCTTCAGCTCCTGTTCCCTGCCGATGAGTGGGTTCTGCAGCTTGTAGTGGTCGTTCATGCACGTCACCAGCCGTTTCCAGGCAACCTCCGGCTCCAGGCCATTCTCATCTTCCACATCGTCCAGCTCGTCGTCCAGCTCGTAGGTGCTTATAAGATGGCTTATAAAATCGTTCTCATTGTTGCCAAGACAATTTTTCAGCAAGTAGGCTGCCCAAGAGTCTTCAAGTTCGAGAATGGCCTTTGTCAGGTGTGGAATGTCCAGTGCTTCGGCGCTGCTCAATGTCACTTGCACCACTGCCATCTCTAACACTTTCGTCAACTGTTCCGATGCCTCCGGCTCATATGCTGTGTCGGGCGGCATCGTTTCCACTTTTTCCAGATAGGCCTTGACTTGATCTTTCAACTGATATGGGCTATAGAAGATGTTCAGGGCGCTGAAGAAGTTGAATTCATCGATCATCTCTAACAGCAGGTGCTCAGGCATAATGAACTCATGTCTGTACTCCAAGCAGCACTCGTAGGCTCTATGTAGCATCCTCGATGCCCGTTCCGTTTGACTTATCTCTGGCATAATTCATTCATTTAAGTTTAGCATACGCTCGTTTTTTCAGGAGATGTGGAGGTGAGGAGTTGTGGAGGTAAAGTAGATTAGACTAGTTTCCCACATCAAACCGCTCCCCTTTGCAGAATCTTAGAGCATTAGAGGTGTTCTACTTTACCTCCTCATCTCCTCAACTCCTCATCTCCTCAACTCCCCATCTCCTCCTCATTCCTCTTCAACCTTCAGCCGTAATGGGAAGTTTTGCGCTCGCGCCATGGCCGTAGCCTTACGGACCTTCGACACGGCGATGTCGTAGCTATAGATGCCCACAACGGCCTTGTCCGAGTGGTGCACCTTCAGCATCAGCGCTTCTGCTTCCGCTTCACTCTTGAGAAACACCTGTACCAGGATCATCACCACAAACTCCATCGTCGTGAAGTCGTCGTTATAGATGATCACCTTGTAGCGGCGTGGCTCCTTCAGGTTCGTCCGTTCTTTCTTGTCGACTTTTGGCCGTTCCTTTATGTTCGACTGTTTTTTTGCCATCTTTCAACACATTGCTTTTCTACACGTGTGCAAAGGTAAGCATTTTCTTTGAATTTCGAGCATATTCACTCTGTTTTTCTTGATTTGAGAATTGAGAATTGAGAATTGAGATTTGAGGTTTGAGGTTAGATTTAGGTTGGTTTGAGGTTTGAGGTGTGTTTTTACTCAACTTTCACAAGCTAAGTAGGGATGTTTCGCATGCGAAGCGGCCGCTCTATTCTACTTTACCTCCTTTACCTCCTTTACTCCTCTACTCCTTTACTCCTTGTATTTTTCACCTGCAAAGGTACAAAAAAAATCGTTTCAAACCAAACATTTAAGCAAATATCCCCGTTAAAGGCCGTTAATGTGTTTGCAACACATTGATTATCAGTAAATTAAAAAAACTTTATAGCCATTTTGTGTCTTAACTGAGACACATACTCAATGCGTAAAGCGCACAGCGCACAGTGCACAGTTTCTTCTAAAACGTATGTAAATTTGGGAGCGCGAAAATTATTATATATATTATATATATAATAAAAAATATTTATATATTTTTTTCTTTCTTCTGTGCATGGCTCTTGGAGAAACTGTGCACTGTGCGCTGTGCGCATTTGTCCCATCTTACTATACTTGCCTACATCACTCTAACTGCGCTAACCCCCTTTCAATCACACAGGAAACGCCCTTTCCTGACCTGAATAATTACCCTTCGCCGCCTCCGATCCGCCGTTTCCTCCAACCATGCCCTTTGTGGCAAAGACAAGGGCACTAAGACGTGTGGACGCACAACAGAAAACAATAAAACGGCACTGATATAGCAGTTGACCTTTTGTACGCTCTTTCTACACGTTTCTGGGCAACCGATTCCTACGGCATCCACTTCATTTACAAATATGTGTAGAAGGCAATCCCATGTAGGGGGCGGAGTAATTAGTCCAGGTCAACTTGTATATCATTCCCTAAAAACGTCGTTATGACAAGAGGCGCAATAGCGACATTAAATGCGTAATAATGATTTGCAACCGTCTAATATACAACGACTTGTAAAATGCTTAACGTCCTTTAACAGGGATATTTTTCTAAATATTTGGTTTGAAAGGATTTTTTTTGTACCTTTGCATGTGAATTGAGGTGAGGAGATGAGAGTTAGGAGAAATTGCAAAGTAGAAAATGGTACACGCACGCACACACACCAATAATTAAAAGAAGAAGATGGAAGCAATCAACGGATTTTTTGCCATGCTGGGGTCGTTCCTTTGGGGATGGCCGATGATAGTGCTGCTGCTGGGCACACACGTGTTTCTGACCTTCCGGCTGCGCATCCCACAGCGTAAGCTGCTGACAGGCATTCGGCTGTCGGTGAAGCGCGACGACGGTGCCACGGGCGAGGTGAGCCAGTTTGGTGCACTGGCGACGGCACTGGCCGCCACCATCGGTACAGGAAACATTGTGGGCGTAGCGACGGCTGTGGCCCTTGGCGGGCCTGGCGCCGTGCTGTGGTGCTGGCTGACGGGACTTTTTGGCATGTCGACGAAGTATGCCGAGGGTTTGCTGGCCGTGAAATATCGCGTCAAAACAGCCGACGGGCGCATGTGTGGCGGCCCGATGTACGCCCTGGAACGTGGGCTGGGCATGAAGTGGCTGGCCGTGCTCTTCGCCGTTTTCACGGCACTGGCATCGTTCGGCATCGGCTGCACGGTGCAGGCAAACAGCATTGCCCTGCTGGCCAACGAGACGTTTGGCGTGCCCACATGGGTGGTGGGCCTGCTGGTGAGTGTGCTGGCTGCCGTGGTCATTCTTGGCGGTGTGAAGGCCATTGCCCGTGTCTGCACGTTCCTTGTGCCGTTCATGGCTGTCATCTATGTGGTGGGCTGCCTTGTCATCCTGCTGATGAACGCCGACTTTGTGTGGCCTGCCATCAGGCTCATCGCCGTGTCGGCCTTCACGCCAGAGGCAGCAGGTGGCGGATTCGTGGGCGGCAGTGTGCTGATGGCAGCGCGCTATGGCATTGCTCGCGGCCTGTTCAGCAACGAGAGCGGTATGGGTAGCGCACCCATCGTGGCAGCTGCCGCACAGACGCGCAACCCTGTGCGTCAGGCACTTGTCAGCAGCACGGGCACGTTCTGGGACACGGTGGTCATCTGTGCGCTGACGGGCATCGTGCTGGTGAGCAGCATCCTGGCCTATCCCGACATCAGCTATGCCGACGGTGCTGCGCTGACGAAGGTGGCCTTCAGCAAGATTCCCTACGTGGGGGCACCGCTGCTGACCTTCGGCATCTTTACCTTTGCCTTCAGCACCATCCTCGGCTGGAGCTACTATGGCGAGAGCGCCGTCGACTACATTGAGGGCACGCATACGGGTACGCGCTTCTACCGTATTCTCTATATCCTTGCCTTGTTCTTTGGCAGCATCATCAGCCTCGACATCATCTGGAACATTGCCGACTGCATGAACGCCCTGATGTCGATACCTAACCTCGTCGCACTGCTGCTGCTCAGCGGCGTGGCGGCGCGAGAGACAAGGAAGTATTTGTGGAACAACAGACTGGACGAGGAAATGAAAGATGAAGGGTGAGAAGGATATACGTGTAGTGGGAACGCTGGCGCTGACGGCATTGCTGCCTGCGGCGACGGGGATGGCGAGTGGACGTCAGGGCGAGGGCGTGGGCCAGCAGCAGGAGCGGGCGAACATCGTGCTCTTCATGGTCGACGACATGGGGTGGCAGGACACCTCGGTGCCCTTCTGGGAACGGCGTACACCACTGAACGATACCTACGAGACGCCCGCCATGGAGCGGCTGGCCAGCGAGGGCATGCTGTTCACGCAGGCCTACGCCTCGGCCATCAGCTCGCCGAGCCGCTGCTCACTGCTGACAGGGGCCAATGCAGCACGCCACCGCGTGACCAACTGGACGCTGCATCGCGACACGTCGACCGACATCGACGATGCTGACCTCCAGCCGCCCTGCTGGAACTGGAACGGCATCAGCCAGACCGCTGGCACGCCAAACACGTTCGTGGCACGCTCGTTCGTCGACATTCTGCACAGCAACGGCTACCACACCATCCACTGCGGCAAGGCCCACTGGGGCGCCATCGGCACGCCTGGCGAGCGTCCTGAACATTTCGGCTTCGACGTCAACATTGCCGGCCATGCCGCTGGAGGCCCTGCCACCTACCTCAGCGAGCTGAACTACGGCCACGATGCCGACGGCCAGCCGACGTCGCCCATGTCAACGCCACACTTGGAGAAATACTGGCAGACGGGCACCTTCCTCACTGAGGCACTCACCCGCGAGTGTCTCGCTGCCCTCGACGACTGGAAGAACCACGCACAGTCGGGGGAGCCCTTCTTCCTCTACATGTCGCACTATGCCGTCCACGTACCCATCGACCGTGATCAGCGCTACTACCAGAAGTATCGCGACCGTGGACTCTCAGAGAAAGAGGCGGCCTACGCTGCGCTGGTGGAGGGCATGGACCACAGCCTCGGCGACATACTGCACTGGCTCGATGCCAATGGCGAGGCGCAGCGTACCATCGTCATCTTCATGAGCGACAACGGCGGCTATGCCACAGGCAGCTACTGGCGCGACGAGCCCCTCTACACCCAGAACGCACCGCTGCGCAGTGGCAAGGGCTCGCTGCTCGAAGGCGGCATCCGCGAGCCGATGATTGTGCGCTGGCCAGGGCAGGTGGAGCCGCAGTCGCGCTGCGACAGCTATATCACCATCGAGGACTTCTTCCCAACGCTGCTCGAGATGGCTGGCATCAGCCACTGGCGCGTGCCACAGACGGTCGACGGGCGCAGCTTCATGCCCCTGCTGAGGCAGACGGGCGACCCCTCGAAGGGCCGCGACCTGGTGTGGAACTATCCCAACGTATGGGGCAACGAGGGGCCAGGCATCAGCCTCAACTGTGCCATCCGCAGTGGCCAATGGAAGCTTATCTATAATTACAAGGACTGCTCGAAGGAGCTCTACGACATCAGCCAGGACATCGGCGAGCACCACAACGTGGCGGCTGACCACCCTGATGTCGTCCGCCGCCTGTCGCGAAAGCTTGGGCGCCACCTGCGTCGCATGAAAGCCCAGCGCCCCACGGTGAAAGCTACAGGCAAGCTCTGTCCGTGGCCCGATAAATAATAAAAAGGTAAAAAAGTGAAAAGGAAAAGAGTAAAAAACGTAAAAAATGATGTGTGGGCGTTGTCGCTTACACATTATTTTTGTACCTTTGCAGCTTGGTAAAATGTAAAAGTTAAAAAGGTAAAATTGTGAAATAATAAAAGTAAAAAGAGAGTAACTATGAAAATGAACAAATTGCTGATGGTCGTAGCTGTCGCTGCCGCACTATTGTCGTGCGGCGGAGGTGGTGGACGACCAAATTTTGGTGACAACGAGTACCCCGTGACGGCCGTGGAGACCAGTTCTGCATCGATGCAGACAACGTATCCTGCCACGATCAACGGTATTCAGGACGTAGAGATTCGTCCGAAGACGTCGGGCTTCCTGACAAAGATTTGTGTGAAGGAGGGCCAGACGGTCAATGCCGGCCAGCTGCTCTTCGTCATCGACAACGAGACCTATCAGGCCTCCGTGCGCCAGGCACAGGCCGCTGTCAACACGGCGCAGAGCCAGGTGAACACGGCAAAGCTGACGTTTGAGAACACCCAGCAGCTGCACGCCAACAACGTGGTGGGCGACTACGAGCTGCAGACGGCCGAGAACACCTACAAGAGTGCGCAGGCCGGTCTGGCTCAGGCACAGGCAGCCCTGGCCTCGGCCCGTGAGATGCTGAGCTTCTGCTACGTGAAGAGCCCTGCCCGTGGTGTCATCGGCACGCTGCCCTACAAGGTGGGTGCGCTGGTGAGTGGCTCGAACGTGCTGACCCACGTGTCGGACATCAGTAAGATGGAGGTCTACTTCTCAGTGACTGAGAAGGACATGCTGACGCTGGCAAAGGCCGAGGGTGGTCTGAACGGCGCTGTGAGCTCGTTCCCGCCAGTGAAGCTGCAGTTGGCCGACGGCACAGAGTATGGCTATCCTGGCACGGTGGTGGCTATCAGTGGCGTCATCGACCAGGCCACTGGATCGGTGCAGCTGAAAGCCCACTTCCCCAATCCTGACAAGCTGCTGAAGAGTGGCGGTAGTGGCACCATCATCATTCCTCGCACGAACGAGGGCGTGATCGTCATCCCGCAGTCGGTGGTGATGGAGGTGCAGAACAAGAAGTTCGTCTACGTCCTTGGCGACAGCAACCGCGTGGTATACACCGAAATCACTGTCGACCCCCAGAACGACGGCAACAACTACATCGTGACCAGCGGTCTGAACCAGGGCGACAAGTATGTCACCAACGGCGTCACGAAGCTCTCCGACCAGATGGAGATCGTTCCCATCACCCCTGAGCGCTATCAGGAGAAAATCAACGAACAGGCCAAGGCCATGACGGCTGGCGACATCGTTGGGGCGATGAAGAAGTAGTAGTAAAGGGAGTAAGTAGTAAAGGGAGTAAGAAGTAAAGGGAGTAAGTAGGATAGACTGTTAACTGATTGTTGTCATGACACAGAGTTTCAAAGAGGTTTATGCGTGGCAGAGAGCACATGCTTTTGTCGTTTTGGTTTATCAAACGACAAAGAATTACCCTAAACACGAGCTTTTTGGACTTTGTTCTCAGTTTCAGCGAGCTGCTGTTTCTATTGCTGCAAACATTGCCGAAGGTTATCGAAGAGATGGCATGTCAGACAAGTTGAGATTCCTGAACATCGCTCAAGGCAGTTTGGAAGAATGTCGCTATTTTATCCTTCTTTCTTACGACCTTAACTACATTGACATCAATACATATAATAATATGAACATGAGTATAGAAGAAGCGAGCAAGTTGCTGAATGCTTACTACAAGGGTATAAAAGAACGAAACATCCTTTAGCAGACCTATCCTAGTTACAAGGCGTAAAAGAACGAATCATTCTTTTGCAGGACTATCCTACTTACTCCTTACTCCTTACTCCTTACTCCACAACTCCTAAAAAAGAAGAACAATGACTTTTACAAACTTTATAAAGAGACCCGTACTCTCGACGGTGATATCAGTGCTCATCGTCATATTGGGTTTTATCGGACTGGCTACGCTGCCTATTGAGCAGTATCCGGACATTGCACCGCCAACGGTGGTGGTGTTCACCAGCTATCCAGGTGCTGATGCCGAGACAGTGAAAAACTCCGTGCTGGCACCGCTGGAAGAGAGTATCAACGGTGTGGAAGGCATGGAATACATGAGTTCGTCGGCCTCGTCAGGCTCGGCCAACATCAGTATTCTGTTCCGTCAGGGCATGAACCCTGACATGTGTGCCGTCAACGTGCAGAACCGCGTCTCGCAGGCACAGTCGCTGCTGCCTGCCGAGGTAACGCAGATCGGTGTGACGGTGATGAAGCGCCAGACCAGTCAGGTGATGATGTACACGCTGACCTCTGACGGCCGTTACGACGACGAGTTCCTGAACAACTACAGTAACATCAACGTGGTGCCTGCCCTGAAGCGTATCGAGGGCGTTGGCGACGTGCAGTCGCCTGGTGTGAAGACCTACTCGATGCGTATCTGGCTGAAGCCCGACATCATGAAGCAGTACGGGCTGATGCCTACCGACATCACCAGTGTGCTGGCTGAGCAGAATGTCGAGGCCGCCCCTGGAACGTTTGGTGAACGTGCCGACGTGGCCTACGAGTATGCCATGCGCTACACGGGTCGCCTGAAGACGGCTGAGGAGTTTGGCAACATCATCATCACGAGCGATGCCAACGGCCAGACGCTGCGCCTGAAGGATGTGGCCAAGATTGAGCTGGGCGGCCTGCAGTACTCAGTGGCGATGAAGAACAACAACATTCCCTCGATCATGGGTATGGTGCAGCAGATTGCTGGTTCGAACGCCAACGAGATTGCTAAGCAGGTGAAGAAGGAACTGGAGGAGCAGGCCAAACTGTTCCCGCCGGGCATGAAGTACAAGATCAACTACGACGTCACGGAATTCCTCTATGCCTCTATCGAGGAGGTGGTCTTCACGCTGCTGATGACGCTCATCCTGGTGTTCATCGTGGTGTACGTCTTCCTGCAAGACTGGCGCTCGACGCTTATCCCGATGATTGCCGTCCCTGTGTCGCTCATCGGTACATTCTTCTTCCTGAAGATGTTCGGCTTCAGTATCAACCTGCTGACGCTGTCGGCTCTGCTGCTGGCTATCGCCATTGTGGTGGACGACGCCATTGTGGTGGTCGAGGCTGTGCATGCCAAGCTCGACCAGGGCTACAAGAGTGCGCTTACAGCCTCTATCGATGCCATGAACGAGATTTCGGGTGCCATCATCTCCATCACGCTGGTGATGGCGTCGGTGTTCATCCCCGTGTCGTTCCTTGGTGGTACGACGGGTACGTTCTACCGTGAGTTTGGTGTGACGATGGCCGTCTCAATCTTCATCTCTGCCTTGAACGCCCTGACGCTGTCGCCAGCCCTTTGTGCCATCTTCCTGAAGCCGAAGAACGAGGATGGGTCGGAGCGCAAGATGAGCCGCATTGACCGCTTCCATGAGTCGTTCAACACGGCCTATGGCAAGGTGCTTGGCAAGTACAAGAAACGCGTGGAGAAGCTGGTGCGCAAGCCCATTGCCGTCGGCGTCGCCGTCATTGTGGGTATCGCCGTGCTGGTGCTCACCATGTCAACGACGAAGACTGGCCTGGTGCCCGACGAGGACACGGGTACGCTCTTCTGCACCATCTCAATGCCGCCAGCCACGTCGGTGGCACGCACCACGAAGATTATCAGTGAGGTGGACAGCATCCTCGCTGCCGACCCTGCCATCCTGAGCCGTGAGCAGATTCAGGGTTACAACTTCATTGCTGGTGCTGGTAGCGACCAGGCAACGTTCGTCATCAAGCTCAAACCGTTCGGCGAGCGCCAGAAGGGCTTCTGGTGGAAGCTCAGCGGACTGTGGCAGGGCGACAGCTTCTACCGCTTCTTCCTGAACCCGCTGGATGCCAATGGCGTGCTGGCACAGATCTATATCAAGACGGCCCACATCAAGGATGCCAAGATACTGGCGTTCGCACCGCCTATGATTCCTGGCTTCTCGGCCAACAGCGGTGTGTCGATGGTGATGCAGGACCGTACAGGTGGCGACCTGAACCACTTCTTTGGCATCGTTCAGGACTACCTGGCCGAGCTGAACAAGCGGCCTGAGATTCAGATGGCCATGACATCGTACGACCCGTCCTATCCGCAGTACATGATTCACGTCGACGTGGCCAAATGTAAGCAAAGCGGCATCTCGCCGAGGACGGTGCTCACCACCCTGCAGGGCTACTACGGTGGACTCTACGCCTCGAACTTCAATGCCTACGGTAAGCTCTACCGTGTGATGGTGCAGGGCGACTACACTACCCGTATGACGCCTGAGTCGCTCAACAATATTTATGTTAGGACGCCTGCCGGCATGTCGCCCATTCAGGAGTTCTGCCGTCTGGAGCGCGTCTATGGCCCATCGAACATCAACCGATTCAACATGTTTACCAGCATCAACGTGACGGCAACAGTGGGCGAGGGCTACTCAACGGGTGAGGCGCTGAAGGCTGCACAGGAAGTGGCTGCCGACGTGCTGCCTACGGGCTACACCTACGACTACAGCGGACTGACGCGTGAGGAGGCGAAGGCTACCAACTCGACGTGGATTATCTTCCTGCTGTGTTTCATGTTTATCTACCTGATCCTCTCGGCACAGTACGAGTCGTACATCCTGCCATGGGCCGTCATCCTGTCGGTGCCCTTCGGACTGGCTGGCTGCTTCCTGTTTACAATGCTCTTCGGACACTCGAACGACATCTATATGCAGATATCGCTCATCATGCTGATAGGTCTGCTGGCCAAGAACGCCATCCTGATTGTGCAGTTCGCACTCGAACGCCGACAGACGGGTATGGCCATCTCATGGGCTGGCACCCTTGGTGCCGCTGCCCGTCTGCGCCCCATCCTGATGACGTCACTGGCCATGATTATCGGTCTGCTGCCTATGATGTTCGCCTCGGGCGTTGGCAAGAATGGTAACCAGACGCTGGGTGCCGCTGCCATCGGCGGTATGCTCATCGGTACGCTGTGTCAGATCTTCGTTGTGCCGACACTCTTCGTCATCTTCCAGACGCTGCAGGAGAAATTCAGCCCGATGAAGTTCGAGGGCGACGACGTGAATCCAGATGTGGTCACTGAGTTGCAGCAGTATGCAAAGCGCCCTGTGGAATACATACCTGAGAAATAAAAAGCCCACCCAAGCCCTCCCCAAGGGAGGGATGTTAAGACAGATAATGACAATCAGAAAATAGATATGAATGATATGAGTATAAGGCACTTTTTCAGAACTATATTAAAGCCCCTCACTTGGGGAGGGGTGGGGGTAGGCCTTTTGCTGCTCAGCGGTTGTGGACTATACAATAAGTATGAGCGCCCTGACGACGTGAACACCACGGGGCTGATACGCGACATCGTCGTGGGGACCGACACCCTGCAGGTGAACAGCGACGAGAACTTTGGTGAGCTGCCGTGGCGTGAGGTCTTTACGGATCCGCAGTTGCAGGCGCTCATCGAAAAGGCCCTCACCAACAATACCGACCTGCGCAATGCTGCCCTCAACGTGAAGATGATGGAGGACATGCTCAAGGTGGCAAAGCTCGCCTTCCTGCCATCCGTGGCCATCGCCCCCAGCGGCACGCTGAGTCGCGTGATGATGGACGGCATGTCGACATCGAAAACCTATCAGCTGCCCATCTCGGCTTCGTGGAACGTGGACCTCTTTGGTAACATCTTGTCGCAGAAGCGGTCGGCTCAGGTGCAGCTCTTGGCCACGAAAGACTATCAGGTGGCAGTGCAGACCGCCATTGTCAGTGGCGTCGCCAACCTCTACTACACGCTGATGATGCTCGACGAACAGGTCGACATCCTTAACGATATGGAGGAACTGACGAAGGAGACATGGGAAATGATGAAGCTGCAGAAGAACCTGGGCATGGCACGCTCGACCAGCGTGCAGAGTGCTGAGGCCAGCTACTACAGCGTGCAGGCACAGGCCGTAGACCTGCGTCGCCAGATTCGCGAGATGGAGAATGCCATGTCGCTGCTCCTTAACGAGGCTGGACACCAGATTCCTCGTGGTAAGTTCTACAACCAGTCGCTGCCTTCGAAGTTTGCGGCTGGCGTAGGTATTCAGCTGCTGTCGAACCGTGCCGACGTGCATGCCGCTGAGATGGCGCTGGCACAGTGTTTCTACGACGTGGAGACTGCCCGTTCGCGCTTCTATCCGAGCATCAACGTGACAGGAACGGCAATGTTTACTAACTCTTTAGGATCGGCCATCGTCAATCCTGGCGAATGGCTCCTCTCGGCTGTCGGTTCACTGACGCAGCCCATCTTTGCCCATGGACAGATCGTCGCAGGACTGAGGGTCGCCAAGGCAAAGCAGGAGCAAGCTTTCAACACCTGGCAGAACCTCATCCTGAAGGCTGGCAACGAGGTATCGAACGCGCTGCTGCTCTATAACGCCAGCGACGAGAAGAGTCAGCTCGAGGCCCGTCAGGTGGAGGTACTCACCCAGAACGTGGAGGACACGAAGCAGCTCTACCGCAGTAAGGGTAGCAACTACCTGGAGGTCATCCAGGCACAGTCGAGCCTGCTTAATGCCCGTATCTCGAAGGTCACCGACGACTTCTCGAAGATGCAGGCCGTAGTGAACCTCTATCAAGCTTTGGGAGGCGGTAGCCGTTAAGACAGAGTATGTTTTGAAGACACAGTAATAGGAATGGTTTTAAAGACACAGTAACAAAGTAACATAGTAACAAAATGTTTTTTGTAGACACAGTAACAAAGTAACACAGTAACAAAGTAATAAAATAACTATATGGTTTTGAAGACAAAGTAAAAAAACAACAAATTTGCAAACATCAAGTTATCATAAAGAATATGTTATTAAAAGAATATGTTACTAAAATAAATATGTTACTAAAATAAATATGTTACTATTTTGTTATTTTGTTACTGTGTCTTAAAAAACCATCCACTACTGTGTCTTAAAAACATCCACTACTGCGTCTTAAAAACCATCCACTACTGTGTCTTAAAAAACATCCACTACTGTGCCTCAAAAACCCTCCACTACTATGTCTGCAACCAACATTTATTAAAAAAAAGATATTATGTCAAACAGCGAAATTAGTCCCCGCGCCGAGATCTCGCCCAAGGCGAAGATCGGCAACAACTGTAAAATATTCCCCTTCGTGTATATAGAGGACGATGTGGAGATCGGCGATAACTGCATCATCTTCCCCTTCGTCTCCATCCTCGATGGCACCCGCATGGGCAGTCGCAACAAGGTGCATCAAGGCTCCGTGATTGGTGCCCTGCCTCAGGACTTCGACTTCCGTGGTGAGAAGTCGGAGTGCATCATTGGCGACAACAACATCATTCGTGAGAACGTCGTCATCAACCGTGCCACTCACCGTGGCGGAAAGACCATCGTCGGCAACGACAACGTGCTCATGGAGGGTGCTCACATCAGCCACGACACCGTGGTGGGCAACCGCTGCGTCTTCGGCTATGGTACGAAGATTGCTGGCGACTGCCATATTCAGGATGGCGTTATCTTCTCGTCCAGCGTAATCGCCAATGCCAAGACACGCGTCGGCGAGGGAGCCATGATTCAGGCTGGCACCACGTTCTCGAAGGATGTCCCACCTTATATTATATGTACGAAGCGTTCAGAGTATGGTGGTGTAAACTACACCATGGGCCATTACTATGGTGTCGACGAGAAGATACTGAAGCACATCGCCAATGCCTACCGCTTGGTGTTCATGGGGCAGACGTCCGTCTTCGACGCCACGAACCAGATTGAGCAGCAGGTGCCTGACAGTCCTGAGATTCAGAACATCATCAACTTCCTCCGTTCTTCAGAACTTGGCATCATCTCGAAGCTGTAACAGATTCAAGTTGAGCTTATACTCATCCTAGAGTAATAGACTTCTAATCGTTTCAAAGGAAAAAGTTCCGCCACCCCTCACGGATGAAGGGTGGCGGAACTTTTTACGACCGATTGTTGCCTTATGGCTTACTCGGTTGGCTCTGTGGTTGAGGTTTCAATGCCAGCCATGATGTTAGTGATGGCTACGATGTCGCCAATACCTACATTGCCGTCGCCATTGACATCGGCACGTGCTTTGAGTGCATTGATGGCATCATCGTCCATACCCTCTTGGAAGATACCAGCCATGACGTTGGTGATGGCCACGATGTCGCCAATGCCGACCTCACCATCGCTGTTGACGTCGCCAGGCTTAGCCTCGATGGGGGCGATGGGCAGGAACTTCACAGCGTGGAGCACCACGTCGGCACCCTTGCCTTCTGAACCGTCGCCGTCAAGACCGGAGAACACAACGTGATAGCGATACTGGGGATTCAGTCCCTTGACTTTGATAGTAGCTGTCTGGCCGTCTGTGGTCTCCTGGGCCGTAACGCTCTGGCCACTTTCGTCGGTAGCGGTGACGCGCAGCGTGCGCTGGGCACTGCCTGTTGACGAGCCATAGGCCCAGACTGCCTCGACGCCCTGAATACTGACGGAGAACGACTTGGCGCTGTTGCCAGACTTAAGGCCAATACCAGGAGCGTTCTTCTGAACTTCTTCCTCGTCGGTATAGGGATTGATGTGCAGCGTCTTGTTATCGGTACGCGTGCCGCCCCATTCTACCCATGCTGCCTCAGGCGTCATAGCCTCGGCCAGTGCCTCAGCGGTAGGAATGAATACCTCGGTCTCGGTAAACTGCTTGTAGTAAGGAGGATAGACCACCTCAATGGCCTCCTGCGAGATAGGCGCAATCTGGTAAATCGTATCGGTGCTGTTGTTGGCCACGTAGGGAACAACGATACCAGTGATGTTCAGCGACTGGCCTTCCTGCAGCTCGGGCAGGGTGTAGCCCACCTTAAAGTTGTCGCGAATCTCCAGGGTCTTGTCACTGCCGTCGGTAGCATAGAAAAGACTCTTTCCGTCGGTGGTGGTAACGGTGTAGGTAACCTTGGAAATCTTGCAGAGCTTCAGAATCTTGTAGGGATCCCAGGCTGCAGCCACATTGGCGAGAGCGTCAACCTTGATGGCCGTACCGGCGGTAGCAGTAACGGTAGTGATATCAGTTTTGGCAGTCTTAATAAGTTCATTCATGCCATTGTAGACTTTCAGAGCACCGGTGAGTGAACCGCTCAACACGTCGTTGTCCTTCAACGTCTCGGCAAGGCCGGTGTTGTAGAGCACCACGCGGGCTCTGCGGTCGTCCTGCAGCACCACCCATTCGTTGCCGTTCTCAACTTTGTGCGAGAACACCACCTGCACGTTGTAGTCGGCACCGAAATTCAGCTTCGCCTCGCTGCCGCTCTCCAAAGCGATGAAGGCACCGATGCTGTCACACTCTATGGTGGGATTCTCTACAACACCAGTGTTGTCAACGCTAACGAAGTAGGCATTCAACACTTCAATCTTGTTGTTATAAGATCCACGGTTGCCGACGAGGGTCAGTTTACTGCCGTTCTGGAGGGACTTGTCGGCAACCAACTGTTGGAACTGTTTCTTTTTACCACCCTTTTCTGAGACCAGACCGTAAACGTAGACTGTTCCGGTCTCGTCTGTGATGTCGAAGTTACCATATTGGTCACCGGCAGTCAGATTGCTGATGGTTCCAGTAAGCTGATACCATACGTCGTTGCTCTCCTCAGCGGCATTGAACTCAGCGATGGTGGCAGAGATAATCTCAGGCTCGGGCACCACCTCTTTCTTCGTGAACGTGACACGTACGGTCTCGCTGTCCTCCATACCGTCGCAGACGGCGTAGGCTCCCAGGACGGTGGTCTCTTTCAGTCTGATGGGCTTGGTGTACACTTCCCAATCATTTGCCACACAATACATGATGGTGGCGCCCTCAGTGGCGCAGGTCAGAGTCACGTCGACGCTATCCGTAAACTCACCACCGTTGGGGGTGAACACGGGAGCTGCAACCTGCTCCTTTACCTCGCCTCCTTCGCCTTTCTTGTAGATGAAAATTTTGGAAATCTGCGTGTTATGGGCACTCGTCACCTTTAGAGTGTAGATGGTACCAGCAGCTTGGCTGGCATTATCAATTAAGTAGACGTTTGTTACGTCCTTAGCGCCCGTCGTCTCAGTGCTTACAGCATTCTCACCCACGAAGATGTTTTGCTTTACAGATGTAGATGCACTACCAGTACCTGTCACTTCTATCTTCTCAACGTCGAAATCGAAAGCGGGAAGAGTCAGACTAGCCCCCTCCTTGCCTAACAACAAATAGCCGTCCTTAGTGATGTAGTAGTAGCCGTTGCCGGTACTGCCACCGAGGATGATTTCATATGTGCCATTCGTGTAGGTAAGTGTGTCGGCGGTCTTGTTAGTGTTGCCTTCTGGCAGTCCCCAAGTGTTGGTGGTAAAATCGAAAAGTGCAGCCGCGTTTGAAGGATTCTCTTGCTGTTCCTTTTTCGTGAACTCTGCACTTACGGTCTCACTGTTCTCCATGCCGTCGCGAACAGCGTAGGCTCTCACGATGGTCGTCTCAGTCAGCGTGATGGGTCCAGTGTACGCCTCCCAATCGTTGGCCAGACAATACATAATGGTGGCGCCCTCAGTGGCGCAGCTTAGCGTCACCTCTACGCTCTCGTCGAACTCGCCGCCATCAGGGCTGATGACGGGTGTGGCAACCTTCTCCACAATGGTTCCATTATAGTCGTAGGTGATGGTAACGCTGGAGAAATCAAGCTGCCCAGCCTTACTATCTCCGTCAGTTCCGTAGTTAGCTTTGTCGCCAACGGTGAGAGTAACTGATTCTGCCTCTCCCGTCCAGGTGACGATGGTGTCACCTAAAGCTTGCTCGGCGATAGTGCCGGTTGAAGCAGTGATGGGAGCCAGGCGCTTCAGACCTTGATCCGAAATGTTAAAGACCATCTTTGTGATAGTGCCAGAGGTAGAGACGGATAGTGTCCCCTTGGCATAGATGCGGAAGTCTTGGAATTTTGCAACGAACTGCGGAGCAGTCGAGCCGGCATTCTTTGCAGCTTCGAAGGTTACACCATTAATGGTAATAGCCTCTGTAGCTGCCCCACTAATCTCGGATGCCGAAAAGGTTTTCTCTAGGGCAAACGCCGTCCCGCACAGCATCATCAGCAGGGTGATGAGTGAAAAACGTAGGATTTTGTTCATAACTGTTTTGTTTTAATTGGTTAATAATAGAAGTGTTGTTTTATGTTCTCGCTATCTGCCTGCAAAGTTACTACATTTATTCCATACCACCAAATTTTCGGGTGCTTTTTTCGAATTAGCCCAAAAAGTCCGTTGAAGACTTCTCCGAGCAGACCCCAAGACTTCTCGGAGCAGACCCCAAGACTTCTCGGAGCAGACTCCAAGACTTCTCGGAGCAGACTTCACAAAAAAAACACGGCAGAGGTCATCCCTCGTGCCGTGTTCTTGCCTATTGCCTTTCGGCTTTACTTAGTTTCATTTTTGTTTTTTTGCAAAAGGAGCGCAATGGATGGGGGGCTGTTCTACTTTACCTCCACATCTCCTCATCTCCTTTACTCCTAAAACATCACCTTCTTGCCGTTGATGATGTAGAGGCCCTTCTGGGCATTCATCACGCGCTGGCCGGCGAGGTTGTAGATGGCGTGGCTAACGGTTGTGTTGCTGCGCGTGCTGTTGATGGCAGTGACGACGGGAGAGTCCTCAGTCTCATAGCCAATGTAGCTGATGACGGCAGGAACGTTTGCGTCGGCAAGTGTCAGGCCGAAGGTGGTCGTCCAGCCCCAGGTGCTGGCACCCGTACCGTCAAGATAGGTCTTGCCATCGGCGCTGAAGCCACTGGCGAAGGTGTCGTCGGCTGTGATGTCCCAGACGAAGGTTGTCTGCTCGCCGCTGACGATATCGGTGGGAGCCACCTGTCCGCCGTTGTTCTTGGCGTTAAGCCACCACAGGTAGCTCTTGCCTTCCTCAGTGCTCAGGCCAGTGGCCACAATGACGAAGTACTTCACAGGCTCCGGCAGATAGTAGATCTTGTCGGTCTTGAAGTTCAGTGCCACGTTGTTGTCGCCAGTAGCATTGACGGTGATGGTGTTTGCTGCCTCATCGACAACGACATTGTTGGGCGAGATGCGGCCAGGATCGCCTGCGGGCCATTCCGAAGCTACGAACTCATACACAAACTCCTCGACGGGGTTGGCAACGGCCTCTTCGAAGCCGATGTAGCTGATGACTGCAGGAACCTCCTGGTCGGCCAGCGTCAGGCCGAACGTGGTGCTCCAGCCGCCTTCATCCTTGAACTCGGTGTCGGAAAGACCCAGCTGTCCGCCGATGGAAATCGTAGCGCAGTCCCAGGCAAAGACGGTCTGACCATCCTCCTCGTAGATGTCCGTAGGCTTAATCTGCGAGCCGTCGTTGGTGTTGTTCAGCCACCACAGGTAGCTGTCGCCCTCGGCAGTCGACAGGCCCGTACCCTTGATGACGAAGTAGCGCTTTTCGGCCTTCACGGTGTAGACGTTCTCTGAGCGGAAAAGGAGTGCTACGTTGTTCTGGCCGGTCTGGCTCACGGTGATGGTGTTGTCAGCATTGAACACAACATTGTCGGGGCTGATGCGGCCAGCGTCGCCGGCAATCCACTCGGAAGCCACGAACACGTAGCTGCCGTCCTCGACGACGGGCTCTTCCTCGGCCTCGCCAATACGTGTCAGGGTCCAGGGACCAATGACGGTGTAGTCGCCAAACTCAGGCTGTGCGGTCTTGGCGATGCCAATCTTCACGTCGCCGTCAGCAGGCAGGTTGAACTCCACTTCGTTGACATACTTGCCGGCATTGAACCAGGCCTGGACGGCAGCAGATGAGTTGGGCACATACAGATCGTTAACGATGGCTGTGCCACTGCCGGCAAGGTCGGTTTCGGATGCGCCGTCGTAGCGGTTCTGGACGGGCGTGCTGACCGTCTTGGCGTCGACGGTTGCATAGAGTGATGCAAGCTTGGTCTCTGTTCCGGCTGCAATGGCGGCAGCCTCGTCAGCTTCGCTTCCGCCGTAGCGGTAGGCAGCCTGTGCGGTGAGCAGATACTTACCTGCGGGCAGTCCTTTGATGGTCTGGCTGAAGTCGAACTGGGCATTGTTGCCGCACTTCACGATGCCTGAGCCGTCAATGCCCTTAGTGCCGGTTGCGTCGAAGCCGCCCTCACCTGTCAGGTCAGCGTTCACAATATAATTGGTGTAGTCAAACTCATAGATGTTGATTTGCTTAACGGCATTGCCCTTGACAAGCTCGAAGCCAATCATGCCATCCTCGTCGGCCTGGTAGATGGCGTGGCCAATACTCTCGTTGAGGGCGGTCTTCTCGATGCCGTCGTCGTCACTACGGGTGTAGAAGCCATCACCGGTATAAATGAACTCCACAATCTGGCCGGTCTTAATGTCTGCAACGGCAGCGCAACGGCCAGCACCAGAGGCTAGGAACAGACCCTGACCGTCGACAATCGACCAGCCCTTGTTGCTTGACACGGCAGCCTGCACAGCAATCTGCTCCAGACCCTCGTTGGTGCAGAAGAACACGTCGTTGGGCTTTGAGTTCGCATCGTTCCAGATGGCACCGGCAGCATCTTCTTGTAGTTCCAATGTCACGTCGCCCATCGTAGTGAAGTCGTAGGCTCTTACAATCTTATACTTGCTCAGGTCTACATCGGTCACGGTGACGACACAGGCATCCTCGGCGGTAGCGTCGCTGACCTCCGAAGCCCATGAGTTGGTGATAGTGGCAGTGCCGGCTGCAATGGCGGTCACGGTGCCGTCGTCGGCTATGGTTGCCACGGCCTCGTTGTCACTCTTCCATTGTGTGGCGATTCCTGCGGGGTCAACAGAGGCGGTGAGCTTCGCTGTGGCACCAGGGATGAGGGCCAGCATCTCCTTGTTAAGCTTGATTGTTGGTATGGTCTCCACACCGTAAGGTTCAATGACGATTTTGGCAATCAGCGTGGCAGAAGCCATCTGGATGTCAAGGCGTGTCGACTCCTCGGTGGTTGTGATGGTGTAGGCCTGGTCCGATGTAACGGCGTCACCCTCACTGACACCCTCGGCCGTCTCCGATACGAACGTTACGGTGCCAGTAGGAATGGTGATGGTCACCTTGTCGCCGTCCTTCAGGCCGAGAATTGAGAAGTTGTGGGCGTAGTCCCACGAGAACATGCCGCAGTTCTTGTCCTTCTTGTTGCTCTTGTTGCGCATGGTGAACTTGCCACGACCGTCAACATACTCATATGCGAAACGCTGGTTCCAGGTGAAGCCCTGATCGGTGTAGTCGCCCAGATAGTGCATCACAACTGGTGCTTCCTCTGTTCCAAGGGTAAAGCCAGCGTCGCCACCATCGTTAACAGCCCAAGGGCCACCCTTGCCAAGTTTCATACAAAGCTCCTGGAAATCATAAGTCTCCAGAGCACTTACTTTTGCTCCGCCCATCATGATAAGAAGGGCAAGAAGCAGACTCTTAGTAGAAAACCTCATAAATTGTTTGTTTTAGTAATTTATTGATGTGATTTGCATTTGCGCTGCAAAGGTATAAAATAAAATGGTTAGCAAAGCATTGCCACTCCGCTTTTTACGGTTTTTTCACAATAGCGCGAAGGCCACTAACTCGTGATAATTGGCGCGGGCCGGCGTTCAATTCCAACATAACATCACGGACAATGTCCCCGTGATTTGCGACCGCTACTTCACCCGCTCTTCGCTCAACACGCAGGGCATCGGACTCATCATGAAGTGCGACTTCAACGGCCTCGGCGATCTCTTCCATCGCCATAAACGCTGATAATGAGCAGCAAATACCGAAGGTGATCTGTATTCCAAAACCATTCACTTCTTACGTAAATATCTCATTGAAAGCTAGTTGCGGTGAATGATTTGTTGGCCCATCAGGCCAGTGTGACCATAGCCATCTCGCCAACACTGCTCTTGTACCACCAATTAAAAATGTCACTATGTACGGGCAGTTCCGCCAGTGTACGGGCAATTCCGCCTGTAGGGGCAGGTCGTCAGTGTAGGGGCAATTCCGCCAGTGTAGGGGCAGGCCCCGTGCCAGCCCGCCAGTGTAGGGGCAGGCCTTGTGCCAGCCCGATGGCCCGTCAGGGCCAGTGTAATTTCTACATTCGCGGCGACACTGCCCCTTTGGGGGGCATCGGGCTGGTATAAAGGCTATGGGTAGGCGAGCTTGCTCGGCAATGGGCCTGCCCCTACTCTGGCGGAATTGCGCCCCCAATAGCAATACTATCATCTGCTGACGAAGGTCAGCAAATCTGCTGACGAAGGTCGGCAAATCTGCTGACGAACGTCAGCAAATCTGCTGACGAACGTCAGCAACACATTATCCTGTATTTCAGTACAATACAATCGCAGAAAATATTAGACTCCAAGTCACGCAAATTTTGCCTCTTATGCTGAGTCATAAAACACCGCAGACTGGATATGATTTCATGGCGACGAAAAGCATTGCACGTTTGCCTTGATTAGAGCAGTTTCATGTCGCAACTATGCCGTTTCCATGTCGTAAACCTATGACTTACGTGTGTCAGAAACAAGCGATTATCGAGTGGCAAGGCGTCCAAACCAACCCTTCACTGTATCTCTCTAACACATAGCTACATACATTAAAAATGAAGGGTTGAACAATTAACTATTATTCATTCTGTTACTTAATGGAGCAGCGAATGCAGAAGAGAACTCGTACTCATTAAAGAAGTATTGACAGCGCTCGAGCCCCTGCTCGCTTACTACCGCAAGGACGCAAAAACCGTCCCAGTGATTAATACAAATGCTCACGACTCCGTTGGAGCCGTGAGCAGGCAGCCGTCTTTTCTTGCGAATGTCTTGGTGAATGGCTAATTCGAGAGACTTTCAAGAAAGCTGCGGTTGCTTCAACTTATAAGTATTCGGGTGTAAAGGTACTGCTTATCGAGCGAAACACCAAACAAATTACGATTTATTTTGTATTTCCTACATGCAGCCTACTTTCAAGGCCAAGCCTCAAAACTACAAATGAATCTGCACATTCCGATACGTTTTGCCGTTTTTTTATGGACTCATGGCGTTTTTAAGTTTACATTTCAGTTATTACTCCCGTTCGGTCGGATTACAAATTCGACTTTACGGGTTAAAAACAGACTAAATCTCCGTATTCCATAATCAGAGGAGCTGTCCGTTCGGTCGGATTAATCCGACCGAACGGACAGCTGAGGACATTCATAATCGCCCATCAACTTTCGAAGGGTTTCTGCATACTCGTTTTGGCTTTCATCGGCGTATATTTCTTCTTCACGCCGCTTCACCATTTCAAACTCCCTGTCATTGCGTATCTTCCCTCGCTTGATGATTTTCTCTATAAGAGCTGTCTCTCGGTCTATCTCATCTGCAATGTTGTGACCGAACTTCTCTTTTAACAATTGATTCAATTCTGTCATTTCCTTTGAAGTAAGCAAATCTTCTCGGATATACAAATTGGTTTCTTTATATAAGGCTTTAATCAATTTCAAGTTGCGGGTTTTATCAGCTTTGCGTATAATACTCATAAAGCCATATTCGTGATATACAATACTTGTATAGGCAGAATCTATAGACATCAAATAATCATATATTGTCAGGCACCAACTCTTTATGATTTCATAATCGGAATTATCCTTTAATCTTAATTTGTTCATACTTATTATATTTTTAAAATCCGGTATATGGAGCTGAATTCCGTGGAATCATGGGGACAGGTTATTGATTCTATCATAATATCTTTAGTTTATAGACGATTGAGTAGGGAAGGCCACTAACTCGTGATAATTGGCGAGGGCCAGCGTCCAATTCCAACATAATAGTTCTCGTTCTCATATTATTAACGGGTAATTATTCATTATATTGCAGGCGAAATCACCCCCCCCCATGATTCTGTGAATCTTTTACCTTCGCCAAAGATGTAACATGTATCTTTTTTCTTGCTGCGTCTTAACTCCTTTTCTATCTGCATCATGTGTGCCTACTCTAAAAATAGCGGAAATGATATTTCCAGAAGTATTATCGGCGAATACAGTAAAACTATCTCTGTACAACACCCCAAATTCTTTGTGATAGTTATTTGTTAGTATTTGGTTCTCATAAATCGGCTTTGACTGATTGTTAGTATCAAAGACCAAAAAAGTTATATATGAAGAATCTATTTGGGGGTGATAATAATCAAAATAGTAATACCCGATCTCACCTTCTTTTAAGACAATCCATGAAGAAGTGTCGTTTGGGACAGGTTTTACAGAGTCGTCATAACAATATATTTTAGAATATGTAGAGTCTGGAACTATTTGGCCATCTATGGGTTTTACGGCACAACCGTAAAAATATGGTTCTGACAACAGCAGTAATATTGCCATAACAAAATAAGCAGCCAGAAAAAGCAGATGTATCACAAAATGTCGTCCTCTTCTCCATTCATAAATAAGCACCACAATTTGTAATAAAGCGCAAAGACATAATAACAATGCCGAACTAATATATAAGTACTCTCGTTTGAATACAATTGACAAAGAACACACCAAAAACAAGAAGAACCAAGTTGTAGGTATGATATACCAGTTATTCAGTAAAGATTTCATAACGTTTTTGTAGATAATCTGTTAGCTCTTTTTAGCATTTCTTCCCTAGGGTCATTGGGGACGGTTCTGGTGATTATTTCTCAGTTTCTGAGCAACTACGAATGAGACGCCTGTGGGTCCTGGGGGCGGTCTTATTAATCATGGTGCCATGGCATAATAGGTCCTCCTTCAACCTCAAAATGAAGAGTATCAGTGAAGAGGGGCTGACCATTGCATACTATGAAAGCTGATGGATAAAATACAATATGCTGACCTTTTCTATGCCCATAATGAATGGGTTCTACATTAGTAACCCAAATGTTTAGTTCTTCTTCACCATTGACAATGATTGGTTGGTGAATATCTTTAATTTCTATGAACTTCTCTTTTTCAACTATTGCAAAACCAACTGTAAAATCAGACGAGCCATAATGCATTAACTTCAAAGAGTCCAAATGGACTTCATAGTTACCTTCAAAATGCACGTTTATCATATCAGATAATGCAGAGTAACTTGTTATCAACACACTTCCGCAATCATTTTCTAATAAATATTGTGGCTTCCCGTCAATAAGCATTTTATATGCCGGGTCGCATGAAACGAGCAATGACACAAGAAGAAAAACAACAAATGCACTTTTATTCATAAAAATCTTATTTAACTTAGGACACACTTTTCGACCACAAAGGTACAAACTTTTTTTCATTCCACCAAATAATGGAGCAGCGAATGCAGAGGAAAACTTGTTTTCATTCTGCTGAGTCGTGACATGATTTCCGTTCAGTCGGATTTACAAATCCAACCGAACGGGGATTCGGGTCCATTGATTATTCAACTGTCTTATGCAAATACTTTCCAATTTTTATCCTGTCCATAATATATTTATATGGAAAAACTGATCCTAGCTCATAATCTTTGTATTGTTCTGTTAACTCACCAATAAAAACCATTGGCTCGTTGATTTTCCAGATATACCATTTATATGACCTAGTTATTTTGGAAAGGTCAATGTCCCCTGTTTGTCGGAACATTAAGTTTTGTGCATCACCGATGTCTTTATGTGTACCGACTTTTATAAATACATCGTCCCAAACAGCCAAGCGAAGCATAGTATGAGCATAGAAATCCATTTCGTCTTTAACTATTTCATCCATACTCGGATTCTCGTTTAAAGAGTAATGCTGTTTAAAAACTCGAACAACCCTGCTGTTCAATTGAGTCATGTCATCAGCTACGTACTGTAGATACACTTTGTAAGAGTTTTCAATAACAACGCTGAAGATGTTCCCTTTCTTTATTATCACTCTTTTCATAATTTAACATCAGATTTTCCGTTCGGTCGGATTTGTAATCCGACCGCCGTGAGTATAAGGATTTGTAATCCGACTTGTTATTCATACAATTTATTATGGTGCCTATGATAGGGCGAATGAATATGTCCATCCAATCAATGAGAGTGGTTGTCGTGAAATATAATTCCTTGGTCAGTGCTATTGCAGCCATAACTCATTCGTGTTAGCTCTTATCGCATTGTAAATGCTTATACTCAATACGGTCGGATTGCAAATCATGAGCGGTCGAAAGATGTTTTAGGTATCGTCAGTTCCTATTGGCTATTTAGTGCTTTTATGGGATTCTGTTTCTCACAGCCTGCATGGCTTTCTTATATTCTGGTCCATAGGTTTTAATCGCAACGT
>JAEEGL017311732.1_pt1 | contig 42155 bp, 41 predicted proteins | sample 9134231 | NCBI WGS metagenome assembly JAEEGL01 (sample SAMN16246548, study PRJNA631951) | gut metagenome | biome: gut microbiome; feature: rumen; material: fiber-attached | host: Bos | place: Iran: Karaj | collected 2018-10
TATATTTAGTTTATAACAATATTAATTAAAAATCAATATTGGTTATTTAATCTTTTTAATCATATGATGCATTCTTGAATGATAGCCATCACGATTATAAAAATTAAAGGCATTATCGTTATAAGCAAAAACTTCGACAAAGACATATTCACAACCTTTTTCTTTAAAATAAGTTTCCATTTTATCCATAAGACTTTTTCCTACGCCTTTGCCTCTCGTATCGTTTTTAACGATTAATTCCGTGATTTCTCCACGCTTTGGACATTTATAGTCTAAGTAATCATATTCACTATATGGAAAAATACAACCCATAATTAAACCAATAACTTTATCATCTTCAAGTGCCAAGTAACACATTCCTTCATTCTTGTTAACATCATCTAGATCAATTATGGCCATCTTTTCACGATATTCAGGATGGACCATATCGAGTTCATCTTGATCAATAGAAACGATGTATTCTTCAAGTTCAACAAGTAGATCTCTTACATCTTCTAAGTATTTTTCTTCGTATTCGATAATTTTCATATTACCCCTTAATTATATAATTTTTAAATATATAGGCATGTGATGTTAAGAATAGGTTATCATCTATTAATTCTAATATTTCTTCTTTGGTTAGCCACATAACTTTTTCGACTTCTTCTTTTTGAAGTGATAATTTACTAATATCAAAATCTATATTTTCAATTAAGTAAACATTAAATAGGCAAAATCTATTCGGATATTTAAAGGTTGTAACGTACTTTATTTTATCTTTAGAGACATCTAATCCTAATTCTTCAGACAATTCTCTAATGATAGTACTATAGCCATCTTCACCATGAGTAACATGTCCTCCAGTACTGGTATATGAAGCACCTTTCTCTTTAGATGATTTTTGAATTAGATACTTATCATTATTTTTAATAAATGCCAATGATAACATAATATTTTCATTATTACCTGGAGTTTCTCCCCTTACGATTGTTTTATTTAATTTTTTACCATCGTTATCATATAAATCTAATATTTCCATATTCCTCCTTAATTAAATTTATTATTTACTTTAGGCATTGGTTTATCAAATGTTACTTCTTTATAACAATCTATGTCTTGTTCATGACACAATGATTCATATTTATCATCCCAGGATAAATGATATGCCTTGTTTATATCAAGGCCTACTTTTTTTGTCCAATATTTTACAACTTCAGAAGGATTTTTATCGATACTTTTATTTTCAATTTCCAAGCAAACACCAAAAGGATACTCATCAACTGCAATTTCAATATCATTATTTTCAAATATAGTACGGTACCTTTCGTAACTTTCTACAACAGTAAAATGCATAACATTTTCAATGATATAGATAAAGTTATCGGCGTCGCTAGCATTAACTCTAACTTCTTTTTCAATTTCTTTATTGACTACTTCTTTAGTGGTATCTTTTGTCCTTTGTTTCCAGCTTAATTTACATTTATTATTCAAGTCATTTTTAGATATTCTTAATCTAAATCTTCCATCTACGTCTTTTGTATAAAAGTCATATCGTTGATCAGAATGATTATACTGAATAGTTCTTTCATAGAACTTACCATTGCTATGTAATTCAGGTATTTCTCTTAGCACATCAATGATTTTTGATAATTCTTCGCAGTCATAATAAAATCTTACTTCATATTCCATACTATCCCCCATAAATACTAATTTTTAATTATTAGATGATTAAATACTAAATTATCTTTATTCAAGATATCTTTTAAATATGCTGGTTTTAAATTAACATCAGTTAATTTATCTAAATCAAACCATTTAAAGTTTAAGTTAACCAAAGTGCCTTCATCATTTTCTATACGCGATAAGTCATTAATTTTTTCATCTTTAAAATCCATTAAATAATAAAAGGCGATTTCATGAATACTTACGTTATGCTTGTTCACAAAGAAATTTTCAATATTACCTAAATATTCTTTAACATACGTATCTTTAGTAGTCTCTTCCTTCATTTCTCTAATCATTGCTTCTTCGGTGGTTTCACCTAGTTCAACATGGCCACCAGGAAGACAGAAGAAGCCAGCATTATCCATTTCCACTAGGAGTACTTTATTATCTCTAATAATAAGTCCAGATACTCTAAATTTAAATGTGTAATGCTCATCTTGAATTTTAATATGTTCACGCATAATATCACCTCTTTCACTTATATTATAACATAAAAAGAAGATAATTATTTTTTATCTTCTTTTGTATATTTATCAATTTTTTCTAATAATTCTTCTTTCTTTAGTGGTTTTAAAATGTAATCAACGAATCCTAATTTTAGATATTCTTCATTATACTCATAACTATTATCTTTAGTAAGTAGGATTACCGGAGTATCAAAGTTTCTAATTTCTTTCATCTTTTGCATTAGTTCAGCCCCACTAATTTGCGTTAAGGCTTCATCTAATAAGATTAGATCATATTTACCAATCTTAATCATATCTAAGCATTCTTTACCAGTAGTGGCTAAGTCTAATTTAATATTAGTTCCTTTTAATAATTTTTCAATTATTTTTAAACCTGATTCTGAATCATCAACTGATAAGATAGATATATTATCGAAGACACTTTCATATTTAGAAACTTCAGTTTCTTCAGTTTCGCCAATCTTTTGGTCAAGAATTACTTTAACTTTAGTACCAACACCATAATCTGATGATATTAACATTGTACCATTCATCATCGTAATTAATTTATTAGCTTTTGATAATGATTTATCATCAACTTTAATTTTATTAATATCCTCACTCTTGATACCAGTACCAGAATCCTCTACCGTAAATATTAATCTACAAATATCATTTTTAATAATTGTATTAACATTAAACTCAACAAATCCACTATTTGTATATTTGGTACTATTATCTAAAATGGTGTTTAATACTTCTTTTAGATTAATACCATCACCATATAACATATCAGGAATGTCATGATCAATATTAGTTCTGAATTTTAATTCTTTATTCTTACATACGTCTCCATATACATTAACCATTTGTTTAATAATGTTTTTGACACTATACTTGTTTTCATATGTTTTTAAGTTAGCTGAATCAATTGTACCAACATCTAAGATATCATTAGTCACTGATGTAAACTCTGATGTTTTAGCTTTAATATCCCTAGCAACATCGTAGATTTCTTCATAATCTTTACTGTCTAAGATGGCGTCTGCATCGTCATTAATTTTACCGGTTAGATTTCTTATTTCTTGAGTTAAGTTATAGACGAATAGTGTCTTTTCTTCATTGGCACTATCAGATATTACTTTTGATCTATGAGCTTCTTCAAGCAACTTCATATCAGGATTTTCAATAGTAAAATACATAAGTACAGTAATAAATGTTTCAGTAGCGGTTATCAATAACAATCCTGGATTTAATTTTTGAATAACGACCACTATTAAAGTTAGAACTATAAATAGTATTACAGGTATTGATTTTTTACTCTTAAGAATTTCATGATTCTTTAAAATGATTATGATCCAGCTAATTATTATAATGGCAGTAAGGGCATATATTAAATTAGCGGATGGGCCATAAGAATATACGATATTATTTTCATTGTGATAGTATAGTGGTAAGCAATAAATAGTAAGTACTAAAACGGCATAAAAAATTATTAATATTGGTTTATATCTTTTTGCATCTTTTTCTAATGTATTACTAGCTTTTCTAGTGATAGCAATAATATATGTTGTAAAGAATAATTCCCATGTAATAAATAGTAATAATAGGCTTTTACCAACGAAGTCATTTAAAAAAGGCATATAGTCTTTATTGATGATTGTAAAAGCACACAAGATAGCTCCCGTTACATTTAAAATATTAGTTATAATCATACGTGAGTATAGTCTTGTTTCTATCGATTTTATGTTCTCTCTTTTGAAATAAATAATCGTTAGCATTAAACTATAAAAAAAGCTACATATTGTGAAGAAATTGTTTACCATTCTATCACCCTCTCTATTATAAGTATAGCATAAAGACATAAAAAAGAAAACATTTTATTGTTTTCTTAATGTTTTCTTTTTAGATTGTCTTATTCTTGATTCATCGATTATATAGAACGCTTCTTGACTCTCTTCATCTTTAACTAATTCACTTACTTTTACAGTAGCATAATCGATCATACGCTTATAGTCAACCTTGCCATTCATTGTATATGGAATAGTATCTGCGATTATAAAGTATTTTGCTCTATCTCTTGGTTGTAAATTCTTATTGCATTCTTCCTTTATTTCATCTAGAATCATCGTTATTTGTTCTTTTGTTAATCCAGCATCTTTCATATCAAGACATAAGGCGGCATAACTACCATGTGAATACTTTGTACTTGGTACCGCTACGACAACGGCGTTCTTAATAGAGTCATGAGCATTACCAATACTTTCTATTTGATTAGTTGGAATATTGTGACCATCCGGTCTTACAACAATTCTCTTTTCTCTACCTTGAAAATACAAAGCACCATCTTCATCGATTCTAAAGATATCACCTGTATTTATCCACTTTGCTCCTTGATTATCGATATAAGTTATTTCATTAGTGGCTTCTTCTCTTTTATAGTATCCTAGGGTAGTGGCTGGTGATGAGATAAACATTACACCAATATTACCATATGTTAATTCTTGTTCGTTGATATCATACCTTTCGCCATTTTCTCTTCTTCTCAATATTTTTACATTATTATTTAGCAGTGGTATACCAACGCTACCAACTTTATTTTCAACATCAGTTTTAGTAAATGCTCCACAGGATGCTATTTCAGTCATACCCCAACCTTTATATATCTTTAAGTATTTTCTTCCTTGCTTTTCAATTTCAGGATCTAAGTGATCGCCACCGACAATCATACCTTTTAAAAATGATAAATCTTTTTGATAGTTCATCAAGATTGTCAAAAAGTTAGGAACACCCATGATATAGTCAGGATGATATTTGTCAATTAACTCTGGCAATAATTTTGGTGCTTTATCTAGAGTGAATGTTGGTACCATTATTAAGTGTTGTCCTTGACATAGCATACCATGCATACCAATTACCAAACCATAAGCAATGAATGGTGGCATTATCAATAAGAATTTATCGCCAACTTCATTCTTTAATGATTGGAATTGGAAATGAGCCAAGGAATTAAAACTTTCGTTTGACAGCATTACACCTTTAGGAATTCCTGAAGTACCACTCGTATATTCAATTACAGCTAAATCATCTTTTTTAAATTTAGCAACTATTGTTCTTCTTAATGTAACATCTAGAAAATCTTTCCATTTTGTAAACTTACTTTGTTTCAATTTAGCAATTGTTCTAATCATACCATTGCCATGAGAAATTAGTGGTGATATTGACACTACTTTTCTCACTTCAGTATTAGGAAGTAATCTAGAGACTTTTTCTTCAATTTTATCGATTATAAACATATATTTTGATCCAGCATTGTTAATATACTCAGTAATTAATTGTTCATTGATTCTTGGATCTATCATGTTGACAACAGCACCAATTTTATTTAATGCATAAATTGTATAAATAGTTTCTGGTAAATATGGTAAGCATAGGCTAACTATGTCACCTTCTTTTATTCCATCTTGTACTAGGGCACTAGCTACTTTTTCAATATTTTCGAATACTTCTTGATATGTTATTTTAGTACCATAATACTCTATAGCGATACTATTCAAATTATTCTTGTTGTACTCTTTTAAGTCTTCATACATTCTTCTTTGTGGAATGTCAGATACAACATCTGATTCGTCATAATATTTTAGCCATGGTTTATCAATACTTGGTTGTCCAGTCATAGGCCCATATATTTCGCCATTAGCAATTTTGCGGAGATATAAATCTCTTTCTTTATCTTTAGTCATGCAATTTCCCCCTACTTTAAGTAAATCATATTTCTTCAGTAGTTATATTATACCACATATGAATAAAGAAAAAAAGAATAAAATTAATTATTCTTTAAAACTTTTCGATTTTGATTCTATCAAGTGAGATTGTTTGTTGTTTAGCAAGTTTTAGAATATCTTCAATTGTTTCTGCTCCGCGTATTTGTTTTTTATCTAGTGATAGTATTTCTTTTTCACTCATCCATTTAACATCAGATATTTCTTTCTTGTCATACTTTATGGTTCCTGATACATATTCACCAAGGAAATATAGTATTACTAGTTGTCCTAATGAACTAATTGTTTCTTGAATGGCAATTAAGCCTTTAATAGACACTTTGAGATTGGTTTCTTCTTTGGTCTCACGGATAGCTGCTTCGATGATACTTTCACCATCTTCTAACTTACCGGCAGGCATATCCCATTTTCCTTTAATTCCCTCTTTGTTTTCTTGGACCATTAAAATTTTATTGTCTTTTTTTACATAGACTTGGGCCACGATTGTTTTCATTTTTATATTCCTCCATTGAAATTCTATTTATTTCAATTTTCATTTTTAATTGTAGCATCATATTTTTCAGGATGCAAGTATATTCTAAATACATACTTAGATACTAAAAAACGGTAATTAGACCGTTAAACTGGTCAACCTACCGTTTATAGTTTCTTCACAGAATCTTATTTAACAACAATATTAACAAGTTTTTTAGGAACGACAATTTCTTTAATTATTGTTTTTCCTTCGATATTAGCTTTTACATTATCGATTTCTTTAGCTAGTTTTTTCATTTCTTCTTCGCTGCTGGTTACTGATACAACAGTTTTTCCTCTTACTTTACCATTTACTTGGACAATCATTTCAAAAGTATCATCGATTAATTATTCTTAATTATTCCAAAAAATATTTTACCAATTGTTTCTTTATCTGGATATGATATTTCACTAAAGTTTTGTTCAAATTCTTTTCTATTATACATTAGATTTATTTTTTCTATAGTTAGCTTATCATCTTTTACTGATAGTATTGTATAGAATGTTTTTTCATCTTTTGCGCAACCACTGCTGCCAACATCAATTAATTTTTTTTCATTAGTTTTTATTTCAAATGGTTGATGCTTATGGCCTATGAAAGTTATATCACTGTTTAATACATTTAAATTGAATCAATGTTATCGGCATTAACTATTTCAATATTTTCAAAAGGATACTTGCTATTCATATTGTTAAATAGAAAGTGTTGAAATGATATATTATATTTACCAATTTGTTCTGTTAGTTTTAATCCACACTTATTTAAAAACACTTTATGTTTTTTAGTTAATTGTTTTTTTACCCATGCATGATGTTCTTTTTCACTTTTATCCATGAAATTATCGATATCTGTATTTTTTAAATAATATAATTCGTGATTGCCTAAAACCATTTTAACTTTATTTTTAATGATTAAATCTAGACATTCTTTAGGTTTAGGTCCTATTCCAATAATATCGCCTAGGCAATATATATTATTTATTTCCCTTTTTTTAATATCATTAATTATTACTTCTAGTGCTTCATAATTGCCATGAATGTCAGAGAAAACTGCTATTTTTTTATTCGTAATCAAGCATTAAACCATCTTCAAAATAATAGTAATCACCTATTATTGTTGTCTTTCCATTATTAACTATTATAAATGTATCATTGGGCATAGCGATTGTTTTTCTTTTTTTACTAACAGTACATATTTCTTCTATATAATCTTTTTTGTTTAAGTCAAAATGGGGAGCTATATTAAAATCTACTAATCCAATACCTTTATATTCAGTTAATTCATTATTTTTGTTGACATAACAAATATTTTTATTCATATTAATTGTCCCAGCACTAACTCCCATTATTATGCCTTTAAACTTTTTAAGTGGAGCAAGCAAATCATATTTAATGATGTTTTGCATTTCTTCATCTGGATATCCACCCATAATAAATACAGCATTAGATTCATTTATACATTTTATGGCTTGCTCTTTAGAAATTCTGTCATCTATTAGATATGATAATTCAATTTTAATGTTTATATCAGCAAAAAACTTTAACATATTATTATAATAGTCATCATTTACTTTATAATTATTAAACGATGATGTTATAAATGTTATGCAAATATCATTCTTTAAATCTTTTTTCAAATATTTTGCTTGTTCTTTGGTAAATCCTCTTATTTTATCTATTCCACTAAATAAATAGTATTTTTTCAATATATCACATCCTTTATTATATTATAGCACTATTTATATGTTCTTTGTTAGAGTTTTCGTTTTACACTTGCCACTTAATATATCAGGTGAATAGTTGCCTCTTTCTATCTCATCAATGATAAAAGACATATCATCTAGGTTCATTCCTCTTGGTAAAACTGGATAGGCATGAATCTTTTTACCATAATCATCTATTATTATATTAGGATTATAAGTATAATCAATATTTTTTAAAATTCCTTCAAAGGCAAACATAAAATTTGCTTTTACTTTTTGAATCATTTCTTTATTTTTATTTAAATATGATAAAGTTTCACTTATAGTTTCTGTAGTTTCACGGTAATCTATCAATAGGTTTAAACTGGGACGAATTCCTTGCTCATTTAATTTTATTAGCATTTTTTCTAATCTTTGAAGATAATTAACCGGATTTTTTGTTTTATTCATTAGTCTTAATATAGTTGTAGACCCTGATTCAAAACCGATACTTGCCTTATTTATGCCAGCAGCTGAAAGATCATCAATATAATATTCCCATTTGTTATCTACATGTAATTCAATATTCCAGTGCATTTCTTTTTCTTTTAAAAATTCTAATTTTTCTTTAGTTGCCTTTGCATTGACTCCAAAATTAGCTGCCAACAAGATTGCATTGGCATCCTTCCCATATAATTTTTCGACGTTTTCAACATTTTCTATAAAAACATCTAATGGGACATTTTGATATCTGTCACACACGCATGAATTCAAACAGAATTGACAATTATATGGGCAGTTTCTACTTTCTTCAACGTATGGTAAATAATCTTTGTAATCTGGATACTTGGAAAAATCAATTTTTGTGAAATGCACTGATGGATATTCTTGTTTTGTGAATGTGTTTTTTTCATTTTTGGCAATAACTGAACAGATTGGATCATTTTTATGCATGACTATATTATCATATAGTTCTTTTATTGTATATTCGGCATCACCTAAAATAATGTAATCAATATCTGGAGAATCTTCGAAAACAGCACTACCGATACTTTTTACTTGCCATCCGGCCAAAACTATTTTTATATTCGAATTTATTTTTTTAATTTGTTCAGCGATTTTTAGTGATTCAAGATATTCCCATGCACATGTACAACTAATACCTGCCAAAACTGTGTCATCAGTTATTTCACCATTTAGCTTTCTTATATCATTTAAATCTTTTATTTTAATTATTTTATTATCAATATTGTTTTCATCTAATATTGATGAACAAATTAGTAGTCCTGGATTCATGTAATCGCAGCCTTTTGTTAAAGCTATTGGCATATTATAACTTGGATATGATAGTTTCATATATGGTGGACTAATTAATATAACTTTGCTCATTTTGTCCTTTTTAAAACTAACCTTTTTTCTTCTAGATTTACTAGGCCTAATGCTGTTCTTAATTCTAACATTGACTGGTCAGCTATTTCTTTCACTTTTTTTGTTCCATTATATAATAAATCAAATGCTAACTCTTTATTATTTAAATATGGTTCCATTCTTTTTCTCATAGGCTCTAAGATAGCGTCTAATATTTCTATTAATGCATCTTTTGCCATTCGTTCTGTCAAATTACCATTTAAGTATTTTTCTTGAATCATTTCAAACACTTGTGGAGAAAAGATTGCTATGTATTCCATGACGATATTTGATTTGCTGTTAGCATTAGCATTCCATGTCATTGAGTTAACCTTTCTTACTATGTCATCATGTGAATCTCTTATATAGATGGCATTATCAAGGCTCTTGCTCATCTTGTTTGAACCATCTAATCCCGGAATGTGATTGTTTTCTGTTGTTATATACTTAGGAACTTTAAAATTAGCATTGAATTCAGCATTTAAGTATTTAATTATTTCTTGAGTTATTACTATATGATCTATATTATCCTTACCAACTGGAACAATATCTGCTTTTAGTGAAAAGACATCTGCTGCTTCCAAAACTGGATATGCAACTAAACCCAATGATACTTCATCTTGATTTGCGTGTTTACTCATTTCAACTAAACTTGGAGTATTATTTACTCTATCCAATTTAACATAGTTTTGAAATATTCCAAAGATATGTGATAGATTAGGTATTTGCGACTGTAAATAAAATGTAGTTATATTAGGATCTATTCCCATGCCAATAGCATCAATAATCATATTTAATGAATTTTCAAATATAGTATCTATTTCTTTCTTGGTAGATTTTGTGGTTAGCATGTGGATGTCAGAGATAATAAAGTAATTATCATAATTCTCCTGCATATCGGCAAATGTCTTGAAAGCGCCAACGTAATGTCCCAAATGCAATTTGCCTGTTGGTCTACCGCCTGACAACATTATTTCTTTCATTATTTATTCAACTTCCTTATTTTTACTAGATCGCCATTTTTAACTTTATGGTCTTCGGCAAAATTACCTCTTACGGTACCTATTTCAGTAAATCCAAATGAACTTCCTGGATAAATTATTATTTCGCCATCATCTCTAGCCATCATTCTCGTATTATATATTACTGGCATTTCTGTACCATTAATACCAATTACATAATTATCTCCATCTTTTACACCATCACTAAATCTATGAAATAGTTTTAAATTCCCAAAATTATCTATATGCATAACTGTACCCTCTTGCATTTTGACATGTCTTAGTTTTTCAATGTCAAATGGATTACCTAGTTGACTTGGTTTTGCTCCACTAGCAAGTTTACCAACAGCTGGGGCATGAACATATTTACCACCGAACGGAACAAATCCTGGATCAAATAATTCATATAATTCTTGGCAGCCAAAATCTTCGACAAGCCAGCCAAATGCTCCGGTATTTGTTCCCTCAAATATAATATTCTTTCTTTTTGTAACTCCCACTATTCTCTCTGTTCTTATTTTTAGCGGGTTAACTATAACGCAAATTATTGTACCTTCTGGGTATATTTCAGCAATTAATTTTACCAAGAAATTAACATTTACAATACTATAGGAATCTACTGGAACAACTGGTTCAATTTGAACGTCGTAATTATTGCTATTACTGTATATTGACCCTCTTATTTCTTGCCATGCAACATCTGTGCAATCTGTTAAAACAACAACTTTTCTTTTCATTTTTTTCTCACTTTCTTAAATTTACATTCCTTCAAATCTAAATTCAACTTTTCAAATATTTGTTTTCCACCCCAATTTGTAATTAAAGCATTTTCAAGATCAAACATTTTTTTAATTGTTTCTAAGTCCTCGGTATGCTTAACTTCAATTCCTAGATATGGAGCACATCCAGGCCACTTAATAATATTTATACAAATATCATTCCTTATATATTTGGTAATCACTCTTTCTTGAAAGCCTGTATTAATCATATTATACTGATTCATAAATTCCATTGCTCGCTTTAGTGAATCAAAATGAATAATAATACCTTTTTCCGCTCTGTACGTTTCATTCGAAGTATCTAATGTTTTTAGTTGAATTTGCGTTTTCCCGTTTGATACTTGAATTCTGAAAATAGTATTATGCATTATCATTGATTTATCAGGCAAATCAAACGTGTATATTGATTGATTGATCACCTCTTTTTTGAAACCAAATGTTTTTAATAAGTCTAGTATTTTTTCTTCATCTATATCAAATACTACCTGCTCATATTTATCATCATTATAGATATCTGTAATACCATTATATATTTCAAAGGAATGGTTAATAATTGATTTTTGATAGTTAAAATAATCTCTTAACATATTAATTTTTTCTTTTGTTTCCAACTTATCAAAATCAATAATATCTCCGTTAAATGCATTAATTGCATATACTTTACCTTCAGTATATTCAAAATTTTCAGCATACAAGCACGGTTTTGATAGTTCCCTTAACACATTGGAAAAATGTGATAATTTAGCACCGTTTTTTAATATTACTCCCCTACTGCTTAATAATAATTCTATATCATTCATATTAGTCTCTTTATCTTGGTATAAGAATGTGCCTTTTTGAGGATTAGTAATTCTTGATATTTTCCCTATGCCAAAGCCTTCTGAAATTGTTATTCCCTTCTTTACAACACTCTCATCTGGATAGTTCGTATTAATTTGACTTTTTCGATGAATTATTGGACGAGCTTGAAAAATATATATTTTCCCATCCTTATCTATTCCCCACTCAATATCGACATCATAACCAAAGGCTTTTTTTATTTTGTCAATTATTTCAATTAGTTCTTTTATTTCTCTATCAATAATTTTCTCTTTATCTTGATAGGCAATTTCCATATTTGTTATTTGGCCTTTTCCCTCTACCACATTCGTTCCTAATCCTTGTGTAGATTCGATTATATATTTTTTACCACAATTGGTTGGATCGCAGCTAAACATTACTCCAGATTTAACAACTGGGGCAACCGGCTGTATAAGAACAGCCATACTTTCTTTTGCTAGATCAATATTGTATATTTGACTATATAATTGTGAATTTTTACTAAATAATGAAGCATATACTTTTCTAATTGCATCAATTATTTTATCATTGCCATTAATATTTAAGAATGAGTCATATTGACCAGATGCACTAAAAAATACTGAATCTTCACATGTGGCAGAACTCCTTATAACCAGTTTCTTATCACCAAATTTTTCATGAATTGATTTTAAAATTAATTCTTTTAATTGTGAATCTATATTTATTTGGTTATAATCCATAAAGTTAATGCCTTGATTTTCTCTTAATACTTTTTCATATAGTGAACATGTTAATATAATGGTTTCAGGAACAATTACGTTTTTTTCATTTGTAAATAATTCCTTTAATTTCTTTAAATTATCTCCTTTTTTACCATAATTCTCATTTTCAACGTTAAAATCATCAATAACATAACTCATATTTTTCCTCCCTTCTCATAAATCAACAATTATCTTTTTTTTACTTGTATTTTATCATTGACTTCTTCAGTGTTTGTATAAACGCTGTGTCTTAATTCCATATCATCAAAATATTCAATACCGATTGCTTTTCTTACTCTTTTTAAGACTTCGATAGCCTTTTTTCTTGCCATTTTGCTACCTTCTTCTAGAACATCGTATACATAATCGATATGTTGTTCATAATAATGTCTTCTTTCACGTATTGGTAAAAGTGTTTCTTGAATTACGTCATTTAGAAATCTTTTAATTTTTACATCGCCTAAGCCACCACGTTGGTAATGGGCTTTTAATTCATCTAAATTCTTATATTCAGGCAAATACTTTTTAAAATGTTCATCTGTACATAATGCTTCTAAGTATTTAAATACGGCATTATTTTCAACATTACCTGGATCTTCGACTCGTAAATGATTAGGATCGGTGAACATGCTCATAACTTTTTTTCTGATTACCTCTGGTTCATCTGATAAATAAATACAATTATCTAATGACTTACTCATCTTGTTTTTGCCATCTGTTCCTGGTAATCTTTTACATATATTATCAGGAGTAATTAGAGTTGGCTCTACCAACGTTTCACCATAAATTGCATTAAATGTTCTAACTATTTCTCTATCTTGTTCTAATATTGGCGCTTGGTCTTCACCTCCAGGCACATAAATTGCATCAAATGCTGTTATATCAGCTGCTTGACTTATGGGATAAGTTAAGAAACCAACGGGAACGCTTTTTTCAAATCCCCTTTCCTTAATTTCAGTTTTTATTGTTGGATTTCTTTGTAATCTCGATAGCGTCACTAAATTCATATAATACATTGTTAATTCTGCCAATTCTGGTATTTGTGATTGAACAAATATTATACTTTTTTTGGGATCTAAACCAACTGCCAAGTAATCTAGTGCTACTTCAATCAAATTTCTTCTTATTTTTTCTGGATTTCTGGCATTGTCTGTCAATGCTTGCAAATCGGAAATAAATATATATGGTATATATTTACCTGAATTTTGCATTTCAACTCTGTTTCTAAGTGAACCAACATAATGACCTAAATGTAATTTACCTGTTGGTCTATCACCGGTAACAAAGATGATTTTTTCATTTTTTTCTATCATTTCTCCCCCTTTATTTTTTCCTTCCTTTATTTTGAATATTATTGTAAAATGCTAGATATTCAGCAATATCATAGTCATCTGTTATTTTTTTAAAGTCCAGATATATATCGATATCACATTTTTTCTTTATCTTCTCTGCTTCTTTATAAACATCTTTTAATATTTTTATCCATTGTTTTATATTCTTAGTTCTTAGATCAACCCAACCTATACTTGTCCAGGCATCAATATTTTTTTTGGTAAGTTTCTTTTCTTCTTTTGCTGATGGAATTAATGTATAATCTCCGATATATAATTTATCATTATAATCGATGATTGGCATTCCTAAAGTAATTATTTCAGATATTAATTTTTCATTCAATTGCTTATTAACTTTTCTAGTAATATCATCAATATTGGCTTTATCTAATGAACTTATTGTCGGATATGCTTTTTTCAACAATACTAATTCATATAATTGCTTTGACAATTTTACTCCTAAATTCCCGGTAGCAATACCATATTCTTTTTTATTAGCATTAAATTGCTTATTGATATCATAAATCATTTCTCTACCCAAATATGTTGGTTTCAACATGGTGTTGTTTAGAGCAGTTAAGATATCATTGCTAGTATTACCTTCATATATACAATCCATTACTTTGTTAGCAACTTCTTCTTTGGTTATTCCTTCCATTTGTCCTATAGCCGTTAATACTTTTAATTCTAATTCTGAATATACATGGTTTTCACCAGCTCTAACTACTGGAAATTCAAGATAATTATTGGTGATAGTATTATTATATTTTAATTCATCACCTATTTTTATATCATATGGTTTTGGCACAGTCCTTTTTAATAATAACCCTTTGTCTGTCTCAATTGGTTCACTCTTGACAGAATCATAACCAACGAAAGTGCCAGGTATTACTAAAGATATATTCATTCCTTTAATATGTTCCAAATTCCATAGTAATTGATGCAATACTCCTGATGCTGCAATTTTTCCCATTAGCGCACTTGATAAGTTAATCTTAGGATTATCGCCATGAGTATATGGCATATTTATACCCATGCCACCAAGACCTGTTGTCGATACCTTTACATATCTTTTTACATTATATTTTTCCATTGAATATTTTAAGCTATATACAAAATTAATAATTTTAGTTGTATAGTCATCAACCATAACTAGTTTTGAGCATTCTGCTGGGTCAGCTAGATACTTTTTCATTTTATATTCTGGATCATATGCATTACCAAGTACTGTTGCTGTATTAATGGCATCTATTATGACTTCTGGCCTATATTTATCTACTAAAGTCGTTATTGTTGCTTCTTTTAACACTTTTTCATCAATTTCTTTATAGAAGTATTCAATAACTTCTTCGCTTCTAGAATACAAATTTTTATTATCCAAGTCCTTTAATTTATATGGCATGAAAATATTACCATAACTTAATACAAATTCTGTATTAGGGTATCTTTTGGAAAAACGAGAACATACATCTTTACTTCTTTTTTGTGTAAGATTGTGGATAATAACCTTTTTTACTCCTTTTTCCAAAACCTTGTTTAATATTGCTTGGCCTATTTGGCCAGTCCCAATAAATAAAATACAATCATATTTCATATTATTATCTCCTTTCAAATTGTATTAATTTATTTTTTATTAAATTCTCTAATTTTTTTCTTGGCATAACTTGTTTTAGCTATGTCTAACCAATCTTCTCTTGGTCCAAAGGATAATTCATCAGTAATAATTCTTACCCTATCTTTATTATGTAATTCATAATTAATTGGAACATATTCATCGTTGACAATAGCTGCAACCATTGTATTTCCAATGTCTGTATGTATTTTATAGGCAAAATCAATTGGTGTTGATCCCTTTGGTAATTCAATGATGTCTCCTTTTGCGGTATAGACATATACTTTGTCAGTAAATAATTCTTTCTTGACTTGACCAATAAATTCTTGATTATCACCAAACATTGAATTCATTTCGGTAAGTGAATGGAAAAATTGATACTTTTCGCTTAAATCTTTTTGCATGACATTTCGGGCTTCGCCTTTATTGATATCCCAATAAGCAGTTAAACCAAAAGAAGCAATCTTATCCATATCAAATGTCCTTATTTGCGTTTGAACTAATCTATTGTCTGGGGCAAAGACTGTCGTGTGAAGTGAAGAATACATATTTGTTTTGGGATTAGATATGTAATCTTTGAATTTATCATTGATCGGATGATACTCTTTATGTACTAAATATAATGCTTGATAACAATTTTCTACTTCATCAACCATGATTTTTAAGGCAAGTAGATCATGAATATCTGATATTTTATTACCTTCATTTAATCTCTTATATATACCATAAATATTTTTGGTACGAATTTTTATTTCATTAGGAATATTTCTATCATCTAATAGCCTTTTTATTTTAGTTAGCATTTCATTTAAACATTCAGAACTATCAAGTTCTATTTTTTGCTTTCTTTCTTCAAGGCTTTTATACATATCTGGTTTTAAATATCTAAGTGACAAGTCTTCAAGTTCACTCTTTATACGATACGCCCCAATGTAATAAGCAAGCGGAACAAATATTTCCATAGTTTCTAAGGCATTTTCTTTTTGTTTGAAACTATTTTTATACTCTAGGGTACGCATATTATGAAGTCTATCAGCAAGTTTTACAATAATGATTCTGACATCTGAAGTAATGCCCGTAATTATTTTTCTAGTATTGGCAAAATTTTGCTCTTCCTTTGATGAGAAATTCATTTTAGCAAGTTTGGTTACACCATCAACAAGATTAGCAACATTCTTATTAAATAATTCAGCAATTTCCTCTTTGGTAGCATTTGTGTCTTCAATGACATCGTGTAAAAGTCCTGCACATACTGTGTCTCTATCGGCATGCATTTCAGCAAGAATATAGGCAACATTTAGTGGATGAGTAATATATGGTTCTCCACTTTGCCGATATTGCCCTTTGTGCATTTCAAAGGCATAATCATAAGCCTTTTTTATAATGTCTACTTCATCTGGATTATAATTTTTTACAACCTCGAGCAAATCATCAATAGTCATATTTAACACCTCCCCAATATAACAAAAAACGGCGGTCTGACTACCTACATAGTCAAATCACCGTTTAAGTCCTTATTATCAGCAAGGCATAAGCAAATAAGGCATGCAAAATTATCTTTTTTTACAAAGCTTGAGTCATAGTTTAAATATAAATTTATACCACTATTTCTCATCATATTTACCCCCGCCTTTTTGAATAATTTTTATATACTTTACCACCATTCTAATATAAAGTCAAGGGGTTTTTGTTTTTTTATTTTGATTCATCTAATCTATTATAAATAATAGCAAGATCATTAATTTTAATATCACCACTAATAGTTTGTTCTTCAAAAACGTATTCTGGTAAGTTTAACATTGCTTTAATCTTTTTAGATGCGTTTGGAGTAATTGGAGCAATCATATTAGCAATATTAGCCATCATATAAGTACATGTATATGTTGTATCATTGAAAGCATCAATATCTTCTTTTACTTGATTCCAAGGTTCCTTGCTGTCATAGTATTTATTAGCTAATGAAATATATTCGAATATTTCTGCGGTAGCATTTCTAATTTCAGCTTTTTCAAAATAGTCACCAATTTTTTCAAAGGCTTTTTTAGTTTCTTCGATAATGGTTTTATCAATATTAGCTTCTTTAATAAGACCATCAAATTTCTTATTAATAAATGATAGATTACGATTTACAAAGTTACCTAACATACCAACTAAAAACTTATTATGAGTTGCAATTATATCTTCGATTGAACAACTCATATCATTAGTTTCTGGTCCTTTAAATGAGAAATAGAATCTCAAGGTATCACTATCAAAACTTTCTAAAAGTTCATTAACAGTAATTAAATTGCCTTTTGACTTACTCATTTTTTCTTGGTTTAAATTAACATATGCTGATGATACGATATAATCTGGTAAACGATAGTTAGTTTTAGCAGCTAAAATTAGGGCTGGATAGATTGTCGTATGGAATGGAATATTATCTTTTCCATGAACATAGTACGTTTTTAGATTAGGATTGTCATTTGATAATACTTTTTCAAAATCAAGTCCTCTTTCATCACATACTTTTTTAGCTACGGATAAATAACCTAATACGGCTTCAATCCATACATATACTCTTTTGTCTTCGTATCCAGGGACTGGTACTGGTACACCCCAATCAAGTTGTCTTGTAGCAGCTCTATCGACAAGTCCTAAATTGATAAATTTTTGGGCTTCACCAACGGCATTTTTACGCCATCTATTTTTGTTATCATCAATTAGTTTTTGTAATTCTTTTTGAAAAGCTGGTAATTTAAAATATAAGTGTTTATTCTTCTTTAATGTTGTTTCATTGCCACAAGCCTTACAATGCTTATTTAATACTTCAGTACTATTTAGGGATGAGCCACAAACATCACATTGATCCCCAGTACTTTCACCACCACAACGTGGACAAGTTCCAATTATTTCTCTATCTGATAGGAAAGTCTTGCAATTCTCACAATAATCTTGTAATTCTTCTTTTTCATAAATATAGCCATTATCCATCATCTTTTTAAAGAAATCCATAACAAATTCTTTGTGATGATCATACATTGTGGCAGAATATAAATCATATTCAAAACCAGCATTAGTAAATGATTTTACAAATTCATTGTGATAGTATTCAGCGATTTCTTTTGGTGTTTTATTTTCTTTTTTTGCTCTTTCAGTAATTGGTGTGCCATGACAGTCTGAGCCTGATACGTACATGACATTATCGCCTTTTCCTCTAAAATATTTAGCTAAAACATCACCTGGTAATAAGGCTGCAAAATGCCCGATATGTAAAAAGTAATTGGCATATGGCCATGCGCCACCAATTAAAATATCTCTTTTTCCCATAATATCATCTCTTTTCCTTGTTAAAGATTTTAACACAAATGTTTAAAAATATCAATAAATATATATATTTATTATTTGTTATTTTCTAAGTATTCAACTAATTTTTTATATGAATCTATACTCCAAAATGCCCATCTTTCTTTATCTGGAAAACAAGCTAGGACTTTATCTTCACCATCAGGAATAAATATATGGTCATATGTCCAACCATATTCACCATCCATTTCTTCAGCAATCGTACCTTTAGTTATGCCCTCAAAAACGATTGGTTCAGATCCTGGTACACAATAAGCTAATGATTCTTTAAAATAAGCTTCTCTATCTTCTATGCCATCCATTAATTTAAGAATGCCTTCAGCCCCCAAGGTATCATCTACATAGTGTGTGTATGCTCCCGGAAAGCCATTTAGACTTTTGACAAATAAGCCAGTATCATTTTTCAATACGGGTACGCCTAGTTTTTCAGCGGCCCATTTGGCAGAATACTTAGCAACGTCAGTAACATCATCAGCTTGAATCTCTGGTGTTTCCATTTTAATGTTGTCAATTTCATAACCAAGGGGCTCTACAGCTTGTTTAGCACTGGCTATTTTAGCCCAATTGCCTGTTACATAGGTAATTTTATTCATAATACTCTCCTTATTTAATTATTTCATATATTAATTTTTCATCTTTGATTTTTTTATCTGATATTTTAAAGATTGAATTATCAATATCAGTTATTTCTTTATTCGTATACAAAGTCATAATAGTATCAAATTCATTTACATAATCATTTAAATTTTTACTTACAATAATACCAGCACTATAATCAAGTGTATCTTCTTTGTTTTTTCTGCCAGCACCTAGGGACATTGATAATAAGCCTAATTTATAGGCATCGATATCTGCTAGATATCCTTTTGTTTTCGATTTTATTTCATAAGTATTGCTTGCTTTTGGCAATTCATCAATATTACCATGTTGGTATTTTACTAATTCAAGGAACTTATTATAAGCACTCTCATTATCTAAATTAGTTAATACTTTTTCTTTTGCTTCTTCATAAGTAATATTTAAACCAAGTGATACCATATGGCTAGATAGTTCTATGCATAAATCTCTTAGGTGCCCTTCTTTATGATTTTTTAAGATGTCTATTGCCTCTCCTACTTCCAAGGCATTGCCAATATTATTTCCAAGAGGAATATCCATATTAGTAAGGACACAAATTACTTCGATATTATTTTCTTTGCCAATATCAATCATCAGTTTAGATAATCTCCTGGCAGCATTTATGTTCTTTATTAGTGCTCCCTTGCCTACCTTGACATCTAAGACTAGTTTTTTAGCTCCTAAAGCAATCTTTTTACTCATAATAGAGGATGCAATTAACGGAATTGATTCAACAGTTCCGGTAACATCTCTTAAGGCATAGATTTTTTTATCGGCAAGTGCCACATTTTCTGTTTGACTAGTAATGGCTACACCTATTTCATTTACTTGATTTAAAAATTCATCCTCTGTCAAATTGACAGTAAAACCAGGGATTGATTCTAATTTGTCAATTGTACCTCCGGTATGACCTAGACCTCTGCCACTCATCTTTGCTACTTTGACACCACAAGAAGCCACTAATGGAGCAACAATCAAAGTAGTTTTATCACCTACGCCGCCTGTAGAATGCTTGTCAACGACATTATCTCCTAGACTGGTTAAGTCTAATTTTTCACCAGAATCAGCCATATATTTTGTAAGTGCATAGATTTCATCATTTTCCATATCATTAATGACTATTGCCATTAATAAAGAGGACATTTGATAATCTTTGATTTCACCATTTAAGTAGCCATCAATTATATATTTAATTTCTTCATCAGTTAATTTTTGGCATTTTCTTTTTTTGTTAATAATATCAATTACATTCATATTACCACCTTTATTCTTCTTTGTATGATGATGAGAATAAGTCTTTATCCTCATTATTATTATCTTCCAAAGACTCAATCTTTGGTAAGTCTTCTTTGCTAGATAAACCAAAATAATCTAAAAACTCATCAGTTGTTTTATATAAAATTGGGTGTCCTGGTTTGTCACTTCTACCACACTCTTTGATTAATCCTTTGGCAAGTAATCTACGAACAACATATGTTGAATCAACACCTCTTATTTCATCGACATCAAGTCTTGTTAATGGTTCATTATAAGCAATTATTGCTAATGTTTCTAATGCTTGATTAGATAAAATATTGTTTCTTGGGTTTTCAAGTAATTTTTTAAAGTATTCTTTATGTTCTTCTTTGGTTGTTAATTTAAAGGAATTCCCAAGATAATTAATTCTTAAGCCACGATCCTCATCAATATAATCTTGTTTTAACGATAAAATTAATTCTTTAGCTTCATCAGGAGTAATTTCTAGGATATCTGATACTTGATCGATAGTTAGGCCTAAATCTCCTTGGACATATAGTAAACCTTCGATTATGCCTTTCATTATTTCACCTTCAATTCAATAGTAATATCTTTAAAATTAGCATCTTGTTTGATAGTTACTTCTTTTTCTTTGGTCATTTCTAATATTGATAAGAAGGTAACGACGATAAAACCAGTTGTTTTTTCTTCGAAAAGATCGGTAAATAATACTTTTTTCTTTTCTTTTAGGATATTACGAATACTTTTTTTGCGTTCTTTAACGCTGTATTCTTTATTAGTTATTTTAGTGGTGATTGGTTTTTCACGATCAAGACGTTCCAAGAATTTTTTGAAAGCCTCAACCAAATCATCAACTGAGGTATCATTATTATTTATGATTAAGCCATCAACATAATTACTTACTCTTTCAGGTGCTTTAACATAAATGTTTTGGCGCTCTAATTCCATATCTTTAAAAGTATCAATCATATTTTTATATTTTTCATATTCAAGAAGTTTATTGATTAAATTTTCTCTAGATACTTCTTCCTCATCTTCTTCGCTAGTTTCATCTTCACTTGGTGGAAGCAATGATTTAGATTTTATTTCCATTAGTTCCGCAGCCATTACTAAATATGAGGCAGCAACATTGATATTTAATTCTTCCATTTTATTGATATAATCAAGGTACTGTTTAGTAATTTCATTTATTTCAATATCCTGAATATTAATATTTGATTCTTTGATTAAATGTAGAAGTAAATCTAATGGTCCTTCAAATTCATTTATTTTGATACTGTAATCCATAATAACACCTACTTTAATTATAGCAAAAATAAGGGTTTAAGTAAACTAAAAACATCTAATTATTTAGATGTTTTCTTTTGACATATAGGGCAATAATAAGTGCCTCTTGTATTAACTACAGTTTTAATTATTTTTGTTTTGCATATTGGGCATGGCATATCTTTTTTACCATGGACTAATAGTTCTTGTTGAAATAATCCTGTAATACCATCTACTGAAGCATATGTATGAATGGTAGTACCACCTTTTTCAATAGCTTTAGATAGAACTGTTTTTGTATTTTCAATGATATCTATTAAATTTTTCTTAGTTAAATCAGAGCCATTTGTTTCGGGATTTATTTTAGATAAAAAGAGAATCTCATCAGCATAGATATTGCCAATGCCTGTTATTATTCCTTGATCTAGAAGAAGTGTTTTTATAGGCTTCTTCTTATTTAATTTTTCTTTTAGATATGTAGTTGTTAAATCTTTATCCCAAGGCTCTTTTCCTAATTTAGCTAATGGACTATTATTTAATTCATCTTTTTTGACAAGATACATTTTTCCAAATTTACGGGTATCATTATATCTTAATTCTTTATTATTATCCATAGTAAAGATTACATGATCATGCTTGGATAATTGTTCAGTTTTATCTTTAATAAAGTACTTACCTTCCATTCTTAAGTGACTTATTAGGTAATAATCATCTAGGATAAATTTTAAAAATTTCCCTCTTCTTTCAATATCATTAATGGTTTGATTCTTTATTTCATTAATAAATTTTTCTTTATCAGGATAGGCAATGATACCATTCCAGTAAACTTTAGAATCAGTTATTTTTCTTCCTTTTACCTTTTTAATAAGACCATTTTTAACAGTTTCTACTTCAGGTAATTCTGGCATGTTACCACTTCCTTATTTTGCATCATACCAATTGGCACCAGTAGAAATATCAGCCACTAGGGGAACAGATAATTTAATGGTGTTTTCCATGATATTTTTAACAATTTCTTTTACTTTTACTAATTCATCTTTTTTTACATTAAAGATTAATTCATCGTGTACTTGAAGAAGCATTGTGCTTTGCAATTTTTCTTTTATAAAGGCTTCATCTATTTCAACCATAGCTTTTTTTAAAATATCGGCACTACTTCCTTGAATTGGAGTGTTTAGGGCCATTCGCTCACCCATACTTCTTTGCATATAATTTGAACTTGATAATTCTTCAATTTCTCTTTTTCTATTCATAATGGTTAAAACATAGCCATTTTGATGGGCTTCAGCAATTTCTTTATTCATATAATCTTTGATACCAGGATATGTTTCAAAGTACGTTTCAATAAACTTTTTAGCTTCTTTAGGGCTAATACCAACATCTTCGGCTAAGCCAAATGGGCTAATACCATATAAAATACCAAAATTAACAGCTTTAGCTTGACGACGCATGTTCTTGGTTACATCGGCTTCATTAACTTTAAAGATATCCATAGCGGTTTTAGTGTGAATATCCATATTATTTTTAAAGGCATTAATAAGTTCTTCTACTCCAGATAAATGAGCAAATATGCGTAATTCAATTTGAGAATAATCGGATGATAAGATTAATGAATCACTTTCTGGAATAAAGGCTTTTCTAATTAATTTACCAAATTCATTTCTCACAGGAATGTTTTGAAGATTTGGTTCAATTGATGATAATCTACCAGTTCTTGTTATTGCTTGTGTATAAATAGTATGAATCTTACCATCTGAGGAAACTGCGTTAAGTATACCTTCAAGGTATGTAGTATATAGTTTATTTAGAAGACGATATTCTAATATTAATCTAATGATTGGGTACTCTATGAGTTTACCTAGAGTATTGGCATCAGTAACATAGCCAGTTTTATTCTTTTTAGCGTGTGGTAGTTTTAATTCATCAAATAAAATTTCACCCAATTGTTTAGGGCTAGCTATGTTAAATTCTCTACCTGCCAAATCATATATTTTCTTGCTAATATCATCTATTTTTGTTTTAATGTCTTCTTCCATATCAATTAATATTTGCTTATCTACCCTAATACCATTTAATTCCATTTTAGCCAAAACTATTGATAACGGTAATTCAATTTCTTGATATAATTTAAAGACATTGCTATCATTCATTTTCGTTAGTAATTCATCGTAAGTATCATAAATAAATTTTGATATACTTACACTTCTTTTAATATATTCTTGGCTATTTAATTCAATCTTTTTATCGTATAATGTTACCTCATGATTGAAACTGCTAGCTAAATATGCAGGATCATCTTTAACAGAATAATTTAATAAGTAACCTGCTAGCATCGTATCCATTATACATTCTGGAACATACATATCTCTTCTTTTTAGACTAGAATATAGTTTTTTGTAATTATAGGTATAAACTTTAATATTCTTTAAAAAATTGGTATTAACTAAATCCTCACCTTTAATATAAATACTACTTTTATCATTATAAATAGCCATACCTACGATGTTAGCGTTATGATAGTTATCATTATCTAATTCTAGGCTAATAGCCACTGGGCTTATTAGTTTAAGATTATCTATATCTTTTATAATTTCATAAGAAATATTATTGCTTTCTTTTTTTGTGGTATTCCTTAGAAAAGAATGAAAATCTAAATCATTATAAATTTCAATTAATTCATCAGTTGCCTCACCGGTATATCTGATACTATTGAAGTCAGTATCAATTGGTACTTCTCTATAAATGGTAGCAATATCATATGACATATATGCATTTTCTTTATCATTAACTAATTTATCATGATTAGCACCTTTTATATTATCAATATTTTTATATACGCCATCTAATGAACCATATTCTTGAAGTAATTTAAGAGCAGTTTTTTCGCCAATACCCTTTACTCCGGGAATATTATCAGAGGCATCTCCCATAAGTGATTTTAAGTCAATCATTTTAATTGGTTCAAGTCCATATGTATCAAAAAAGACTTGTTTATTCATACGGATATAATCTTTGGGTTTTAATAGTTTTACAGAGACATCATCGCTAATTAATTGAAGCAAGTCTTTATCGCTACTTACTATGGTAGCAACAAAATCATCATTTTCATCAACTTTTTTAGCAAATGTGCCAATAATATCATCGGCTTCATAGCCTTCTTTTTCAAAGTATTTAATACCCATAGCATTTAAGATTTTCTTAGCTACAGGGAATTGTTTTTTTAAATCGTCTGGTGTTTCATCTCTTTTGCCTTTGTAATAATCATATTTTTCGTGTCGAAATGTTTTACCGATATCAAAAGCAACCATAATATATTCAGGTTTTTCTTCATCAATTATTTTATGCATCATATTAACGAAGCCATATAAAGCATTTGTGGGGAATCCTTCTTTGTTAGTCATAATACTACCTGAATATAAGGTGGCATAAAAACTACGAAACATTAAATTATTACCATCTACTAAGATTACTTTTTTCATACTTATCACCTAGATATATCATATCATAAAAAAAGGCCTAAATAAAAGAAAAAATTCTACATTTGTAGAATTTATCTTATCACATATGGATTATCAAATGAACCATCACCGTTTAATAATAATGTTCTTTCTTTTAAATAAATAACCGGTCTAACATTTAATTTGTTAGTAATATTTACTTCATTTATTTCATTACCAACGGCATATATGGTATTATTTTCAGGAATGATATCTTCATTTGTCTCAGGATTCTTAGTTGGTAATTCATATTTAGTTGTCATTGTCAATTCGGTTTTGCCTCTATTTAACCAGTTATTCTTTAAGCAAGATGTATCATATTCATTTATTTTCATTTTTTGGCAAGTTGATGTATATAAATAATCTGATACATTTAAAAGCATTACTTCAGCTTTGTTTTCATTATCAAGCAATAATATATCGTTTAAATTACTATCTAAAGAAATAATATTTTCTTCTTTAAAAGTATATTCTTCATGCATACTTTGTTTCAATTTATATTCATCATTTAGATATTTATTAATTGTGGAATTTGACCAAGTGTTTTTATCATCATCAAAAGTCTTATTATCAAGGTAATCATTACTAATTATTTTGGTAATATATTTATTAGTTGTTGAATCATACTTAAATCCAATGATACGCCATAATTCACAAGTTTTAAGATCCTTTTCATTATCACAATTGTAATAAATATAGTTATTTGGATTATCACCATAGTAGTAATAGTCATTACTAATTTTTCTTAAACCATTTTCACCGCCTAAGTATCCTAATAAGATATCGTACTTAGTTATGGTATTTTCTATTTCTATTAGATGATATAATTTTTCACATTTATTATCATCTTCACATAAATAGTAATTCTTATAGTTAGATAAATCTTTTAGTTCTAATTCTTTTGGTTCTTTTAAAGTAAATAACTCATCTTGATAAGTAAAATCAGTCGCTACATAATATGTTTTTTCATTTGATAGTGTAAAATCATCTTTAATATCTTTATACGTTAGATAACCGGCTTCAATATTTTTTGAAAAAGCATTTTTAGTTAAGGTATCTGTTAATGATTTAGCATCAATAGTTGTTGTTATTTGCGATTTTTCATTTGAGATATTAAATTCACATGTTCCTTCGTTTTTAGCATAAGCAACACCTATATTAACTTTAGCTGATGAGTTATTATCATTTATTATTAGGAGTGTTACTCTTTTACCAGTTATAGCTGCAAGAGTACCATTGGTACTTAAACTATTGACAGTTTTTTCATAAACCTTAATATTTTCTTTTAAGGCTTTATACCAAATACTATAACATAATTCGTAATTATAATTATTATAGATATCAATATCAGTTGTAATATATGAATCCTTAGGAATTTCTACTTGTTTATACTCATATAACTGAGAAGATATATATAGATTTTCTGGAGTACGAATACTGACAATATTGTCCGTACTACTTTCTAAAGTAAATATGGCATAGGTAGAATAAATTGAAATGGCAACAAGACCAAAAATAGCCACTAACAATATATATACTTGTTTAACCGGCAATTTATTCATCTATATCATCTCCTTTTTTAATATTTAACTTGAGTTGCTTTTGCTGTAATTTTACCAGAAATGGTACTACCCATCTCATCGTTTTGATTGTTTCCAGTGCTTACCCACCAAATAATAATAGTATAGTGTGCTGTTTCGCCATGTCCTAAAAAGACATTGTCAGCAAGATTAACGGTACCAGATTTTGGTAAATAACCTGTAGCTAATTGTTTTTTATTTTCACTGTAAACAATATATTTTAATGAATTCTCTTTAAATTCATTCTCTTTTATTTCCATATTGATTGAAATTGTTTGATCAAGTGTTCCTATACTAGCAATTGAAAAATTATTACGATATACGTAATCTTTGGTATCATAATTAACACTTGTTAGGGGAATTAATTCTGGATCATCAATATATTTTCCATCAATATAATTGATTTTTACTGTTCCAGTATAAAGAACAGTTCCTTCTTCTTTTTGACTACTTACAAGTTTTAAGTATGCCAAACTTGCCCCGATTATCATTGTAACAAGGGTCAGAAGTAAAACAATCATATAGAAAAGACGTTTTTTTTCGTTGCTGTTCTCTATCATCATTATCACCTATTATAATCATACAATATATGTTTAAAAAAAGCAAGGTTATTTGCTTCTTTTACATTTGTGTTTACTGAGAAATAATTGCACTAATATCATTAGTTACCTCAATACTGATGGTTCCTAAATAGTTTTTCCCTTGATCAGAGTTTTGTGCTTGGTTATTTTCATAAATGAATACGACCAAGTCATAAGTATGTGGTTCTGTTGAAATTATTTGACTTTGAGGTTTGTTATTCTTATATCCAAAAATAGACTCTTTTTCAGTATTGTTCTTAGGTATTTTTATAAACTGTTCACTATCATTATTATTTGAATTCATTTTTAACCATGTGTTATTAGTAACATCTTTAACGGCATATGCTAAGTAAGTAAATTCATTCTTTTCATTTTTTAGTAAGGCATATGCTTCGCATTCAATATCACTAGCAACACTAAAACGATAGACACTACATACTTGGCGGCCTTCACTATCAATACAAGCATTACTTGTAGGACTATCAACACCAGTGATAGCAATATTTTTTTCATATACTTTTTTGACAACATCCAATGATGATGGAATTAATTTATCTGCTTGAGCAGTTACCTGTTCACCATCATTATATTCAATGTCGACAAGAGCACCAGCATGAGCTTTAATAGCATTATCATCACTGCTCGCAAAATATGTAAAATATGCTAATGACGTGCCAATAATTGCTACGATTAGGGTGGCTACAAGCACGACACCATAAAATATTTCTCTACTCTTTTTATCCATAACTTCACTCTCTCTATTTATATATCAATAATATCATTTTCTTGTATAAATTGCAAGATTTTTATTTTATTTATATGGCTTTTTTGTTATAATTAAATTGGTGATGAAATGGATTGTGTTTTTTGTAAAATTGTAATGGGAGAAATCCCATCTTATAAGATTTATGAGGATGATAAAATCTTAGCTTTTTTAGATATTAATCCTTATGCTCCTGGGCACACATTAATTGTTCCTAAGGAACACACTTTAGATCTTGAATCTATTGATAGTGAAACTTTAAATCATTTAATGAGTAAGGCTAGAGATATTGCAAAACTAGTGACAGAAAAACTTAATGCTCCAGGATATACATTAGTCCAAAATAATGGGTTTGTCCAAGAAGTTAAACATTTTCACTTACATATTATTCCAAAATATATGAAAAATTATGAATTAGATGTTAAAGATGTATATGAAAAAATTACTCAATAAGAGTAATTTTTTTAATATCTATATCCACTAATAATGATAGCTAGTAAGATGTAGATAACTAATACGATTAAAAATCCATTACCACCAGTAGTGGTTGGGCAAGTATTATTACATGAATTCATGATATACCTCCTTAATTATTTATTATACCCATGCCCCAAGTATGATTATTAATAAAATAAATAATACTAGAACAATAGCTGAAGAGTTTCCACAATTTAGCATAAATACATTCCTCCTTTTTTGTATTCTCACATTATTTTATGGTAATAATTAAAAAGTGTGCGTGTTTATATATTATATTTTTTATGGGTATTGTATTTTTTTTTAAAATTTGCTATGATATATATTGTGTTTAAGGAGGAGAATTTATATGGCAAAAGATGCTAAAAAGACACAAAAGAAAAATTCTTTGAATGAAAAAAATAAAAAAGAAGAAAAAGTAGTTAAAGTTAAAAAAGAAAGGAAAAAAATAGATACCACTAAATTTAATAATTTCTTAAAGAAAGTGGATGACAATAGATGGCCAATTATTTTATTTATTGTTGGTTTCTTACTTGCAACATTAATTTTTAGATGTATTTTCTGGCCTGATAGAATTGCAACTTTAAAAGATGGCACACAACCTATTGCAACATTAAAGGACAAAACAATTACGGCTGATGATTTATATGAGGATATGAAAAAATATTATTCAGTAAATGTTTTCCTTAATAAAGTTGATGACATCATTTTAAGTGAAAAATATCCAGAAAATGATGAAATGAAAAATGAAGTTAAAAGTACAGCCGAATACTACTACACAATGTATGAAAAGAATTATAATATGACTAAGGATGCCTTCTTAAGTCAATATGGATTCAGTAGTGAACAAGATTTTATCGATAATTTAACACTAGATTATCGTAAGAATAAATACTATGAAGATTATGCTTTAAGTTTGGTTAGTGATAGCGATGTTGAAAAATATTACAACAAAGAAGTATTTGGTGATGTTGATTCTAAACACATTTTAGTTAGTATTAAGAAAGATGACGATGCTGATGGCTTAAGTGATGAAGAAGCTAAAAAGTTAGCAAAAGAAATCATTGCTGAACTTGATAAAGGTACTAGTTGGGATGATGTAGTAACTAAATACAAAGATCAAATTGTCAGTGAAGATTTAGGTTATAATGCTTTCAATGCTTCACTAGAAAGTGCATATTTAAAAGAATGTAAGGAGTTAAAAGTAGATACTTATAGTAAAACTCCAGTATTAACATCTTATGGATATCACATTGTTTACAAGAAAGCACAAAAAGATAAACCAGAACTTAAGGATGTTAAAGATGATATTAAAGATATTCTAGCTAAGGAAAAGAAAGATAGCGATAGTAATTTATACTACAAGGCTTTAATCAATATGCGTAAAGAAGCTGAATTAGAATTTACTGATACAAAACTTAAAGAAGAATATCAAAAGTTTGTTAATCAATATAAATAAAAAATCTTTCAAATGAAAGATTTTTTTATTGTTTGTTTAATTCAAGATTCACCCTTTTAAGATAATAATACATCTTAGGAATATCATTGTTAGCTAATTTGATGAGATCTTGGTAAATCTTATCAATATCATCCTCTTTGGTATCATAAATATCATAATAAAGATATTTGAGAAAATATTCATCTTTTTGTTTATCTATGTTTTTAAGGCAGTTATCTATATATTGCATTTTTTCTTCATTTGCACGGCTCATTAATTGTTGCTTATGGAAATTATCAATTTGATACTTAATATTAATACTTTTTATATCTTCAATATCACTTAAGATATCATCTGATTCTTCAAAGATAAGGCTGCTTTTTTTAATTATTTGTCCTTTATTATTAATTAATAGTCCCATTATTTCAGAACCATTAGTAACTAAAAATAGTTTGCTTTGTTTAGGTAATGATATCTTATCGATTGTTATACTATGTTCTTTAATATTTAGATAATCTTTAGTACTTATTTTATAGATAGGTACTTTTTTTACATTAATTATTTTATCACTTGATTTCCATTCATAAAACTCATAATAATTATTTTGAAAGTTTAATACAATATCATAGACATAATCCATATTTATTATCTCCTTTTATGTAAATAGCCAAATTCATAATGATAAGTCCAACAATCGTAAAGTAACATTCAAATCTGCTAGTAATAAAATTAACATAATAAGAAATATTATACCCAATAGTTAAAAGATTTAAATAAAGGATTATATAGACAAAGCCAATAGTCATTAAGCCAAAGCCAAACAAAAAGAAAAAAATACGGCTCATGAATATCACCTATAATAGTGTATTCATAAGACGTATCTTTTATTATTCTAAATACTTAGTGTCATCAAGTTTAACATCGCTGATTGATTCAAATTTTTTGGTTATTTTATCAGATGTAATATTTAAATTTTCAACATCTTTATTGACAGTTTCAATACTTCTTGCTAGTTTATCCCATCTATCCTTATAGCGAGAAAATTCAATGCCTAATTTGGTTAATTCATCATGGACGACTTTAGCATATTTATCTCTTTCCATATTCTTAAGTAATACTTGAATGGTAGTTAGTGATGAAATTAAAGTTGTCGGAGATGTTAACCATACATTACGTTTATAAGCATATTCTACTAAATCATTATGATAGGCATTAATTTCAGCAAAAATGGCTTCAGCTGGCAAGAACATTATAGCTTGATTGGAAGTTACACCAGGAATAATATATTTAGTGCTAATGGCATCGATGTGTTTTTTTACATCTGCTTTAAAGGCCTTTTCGTAAGCTACTCTTTCAGTTTGCGTAATATTTTTATCAACCATCAAACGATAGTTTTCTAATGGAAATTTAGAATCAATTGCTACCATTCCAAGAGGTTCTGGTGTAAAGACTACGGCATCAGCAATTGTCGTATTAGGGAGTGTGTATTGTAAATGATATACTTTGTCATTTTTTTCACCAAAGACACTGACTAAAATATGTTTTAAATTAACTTCCCCAAAGATTCCTCTACTCTTCTTATCGGTAAGAATACTTTGAAGAGAAACAATATCACCTGATAAATTATCAATTTTCTTTTGCGCTTCATCAATTTTAGATAATCTTTCTAAGACATTTGTAAATGTTTTATTAGTTTTAGTAAAGTTTTCATCTAACCTTTCATTTACTTTATCATTGATATAGATTAGGCGCTTGTCCACTTTATCTTCAAGTTTATCGAAGTCTTCAGTTATACTTTTTGATAAGTCATTTCTAAAATCTGCTAATTCTTTGATGGTTGTAGTTTCTACTTTACCAATTCTTTCAAAAAGTCCACTATTGCCTTTAACTAAGAGAATTATAATTAAAATGATTATAATTACTAATAAACCTATTATAATATAATCTAACATACTATCACCTATTTATATTATAACTTATTTAAAATGATTTTTAAAGTATAAATATCCTTCTTTAATATAATAAGTATTGTAGCCAAATAAATTTAACCTGTCACTTATTTCTTTACTTTGCTTTCCATAATCACAATATAGATAATATTTATCGTTTCTATTTAGATATAATGAATAATTTGATAACAAACTATAATATGGAATATTTAGGGAATTATTAATATGTCCTATATTATAACTATAATTATCACGAATATCAATAATTGTTGGATTACTAATATTTAAGACTTCATATATACTTATTTCATTCATATCATCACCTATAATAGTGTATTCGTGATATGTAAGATGAATAAGTTAGAACAACTAAAAAAGAAAGATTAATCTTTCTTTAAGTAGTATATTAACATTCCTAGTAATGATCCACCAATAATATTACCTAGAGTTACTGGCAATAAATTATTTAAAAGGATTTTACCAATAGTTACAGATTCATCAAAGATATAACCAAGTGACAAATATGTCATATTGGCTACGCTGTGCTCAAATGATAATGCTACAAAGGTAAATATTGGTAAGAAAATAACAATTACTTTTTCACAAATGGTTTTAGCATTTGATGCTAAGAATACGGCTAAGCATACTAAGAAGTTACATAGGATACCTAGAATGATACTTGATGATAAATCTAATGATACCTTAGTATTGGTAATTTTTATGAATGAAGCAGCAACTACTTCTTTTAACGGAGTAATACTAATTAATAAGGCAATAATTAGGGAACCTACTAAGTTACCTAGGTAGACAACACCCCAATTTTTTAATAATTCTTTTATTTTAATATCTTTATTTAATAAAGGAATTACTAATAATGAATTACCAGTAAATAATTCTGTTTTCATTAGTATTACTAGGATTAAACCAATTGGGAATACTAATGCACCCATTAATTTAGCCGCGCTATAATTACCATATGAAATTGAGGATACAACTGAAAGTACAGCTGCCAAAGCAATAAAGACTCCTGCCAATATTGCTAAGACAAATGTCTTTAATGTTTTATTGTTAATTTTACCTTTAGCTGTTTCTAAATAATTATTTATTTCCATTATTTCACCTATTCGTCAGCAAAGAAATCATCAAAGAAATTATCATCATCAGTATCATCAGCGTACTGACTATTGACTGTTAAATCAGCTTTGTTAACAACATCGCTTTGTGGTTGTTGCTCTTCAACCTTGACTTCAGGTGTTTCTTTTGCAGGAATAGCAGCTGGTGCAGCATGACCACGAGCCATTTGTTGTTTCCTTTCTTCTTCCTCTTTTTCTTTGCGTTCTTCTTCTTCTAATTCAGCAATTTTAGCATCAATACGTTTAACTAAATCATCTACATTAAAACTTGAATCATCTGATTGTGATGTCCTTGGAGCGGCAAATGGATTACCCATAGCAAAAGGATTTGTGCCCATAAATGGATTTGACATATTAGTACCCATACTTAATGGTGCTCCATCGCTACCTTCACTGTTCATCATTTCTGCCATTTTTTTCTTTTTCATTTCTTTTACATATTCACGAATATCAAATAATTCAACTTCGGTTTTAGTTCTAGTTGGATAAGTAGCTTTTTCATAATTTCTACCCCAATCCATTTTGTAGTTAGGAACTAATTTTGTCTTAAATGGCATTGTTCTAAGTCTTAATGAAATACATTCATATTGCTGTAGTCTTTGTAAATCACTAACAGTTACAAGAGGGGTTGAAGCTGTTTTATCTTTTTCTTTTGATTTCTTTTCGCCACATAGTTTACTAATTTCTTCAAGTGCAGATAATTCACTGCTTATTAAGTACATAATATTACAGTTACCTTTAATTGTTTCGGCATTTTCTTTACCATATACTTGAGTTAATTGAGCATAGTTCTGGATAATAAAAGTAAATCTTATCAATCTAGAACGTGCTGCTGTAACCATGGTTGTAACATCTTTAAGTGGTGGCATATTAGCAAATTCATCTAGAATAAAATTAGTCCTAAATGGTAATTTACCACCAGATTCTTGAGCAACATCAATTAAAGTTTCATATATTTGTTTGATAAAGATTGTCGCTAGTGGATGAAGTGTTTTCTTTTCATCTTGGACAATCATGAAGACAGCTGTTCTTTGACGGCCAATTTCCTTCATATCAAAATCGCTATGCGATAACATTTCGGATAAGTTATCGCGTGATGAGAATAATTTTACTTTTTGTTTAAATGTTGATAAAACGCCTTGTTTCGTGTCTTCAGCAGAAAAGACTGTACCAGAAGCATTAACATAAGCTGGTCTTGAAGGATCTTTAGAGTTAAAGTATTCTTTAATATAATTATTGTTAGGTCCACCGAATCTTTCTTCACCTAAACTTGACATCAAGTTCATACTGTTTAAGTTTATTTGTTCTTCAGTAGCATCTTCAAATAAACCTAATGCTAAACCAGTAAAATAGTCGGCTGCTGATTTTTCCCAGAATGGATCAGCGTTACCACTTTTTTCTTCATATAAAATATTTAGGGCTAAATCATCTAATAATTCGATAGCTTTATCAGAATTTCCTTCTTTGTATAATTGATAAGGTAAGGCCATTGGATTCCATGCATTACCATTCTGAGGACTACGGAAATTAAGTAAGACAATATTGTATCCTCTTTCTTTTAACATATTAGCAGTTTGTTCGTAGATTTCACCTTTAGGGTCGGTGATAATCATTGATTCACCTTTTTTAGCTAATGACTGTACCATTGGAAAGACAACTGCTTGAGTTTTACCACTACCAGTAGCACCAATTACAATGTTATGAGCTTCACCATTATCAACCCATAATTTATTGCCTTCATTAATAACAACAATACCGGCTGCATCAGCTGAGTATGATTTTGGATCAACTGCCTTAAGTTGTTTTTTAACTTCGCCCTTCTTTGCCCATCTAGAATAACCATCCGTCTTCTTGGACCCAAAACTAAAACCAAAGCCAGAATCACGATCAAAGAAATAAGAACTAACCGCCGTAAATATTCCAATTAATGCTAAAAAGAATAATACTAAGGTAGCCGTTATATATTTAGCCCCAAAGCCAGCGAATGGATTCAAACCAAAAAAATGTCCTTCATTTGCTAAGTAACTAGCATTAACAACAACAATTGAACATATTAACAACAAAAAAATACAGAATAGTAAAAATATTACTACATCTCTTGGTTCAGCATTAAATTTCATATTTATGCACCTCTCTAATCATTAAAATTATACCATATTAATCTTAAAGTATCAAGAAAAAAGACAATGGTTAAATATCATTATCCTTTTCATTATTTTTAATTTTGTTAAATATTATATATATTACTACAATAACAATTAGTAGTATCCCACAAAAGATATATAACGTGTAGTCCTTTTTTGTTGTACTATTAGTACTAGAGTTATTGTTTAATTTGCTTGTTGTTGGCTCATCGTTCAAATTATCTATTACTAAATTTATAGCCTTACTGCTAGCATTATTTCTGTTTATTTGCCAGGTATAAACATTCCCATTAACTCTATCCGCATTGTGGCTAGAAACTTTACCATCAATTGTAATATTTACTATGAGGTTAGTTAATGTTGGATATTGTTCAAAGCAGATTGCATTTTTGCTCGTTGAAAGAATCATCGAATTCATATAATTCGTAACTGTTAAAGTATTATAACAATTAGCAACAGCGGATGATTTTTGATATTGATTGCCATCAAAATTATATGAAAAAATTAATGTATTTCCAGATAAAGTATACTTATAAATCTCCGTATCTGCTGGAATTGGGGTTTCACTATCGCCAGGGTGATTATATATTTCTCTATTGATTGGAATAATCCATTTTTGGTTTAATTGATTATTTTCTTCCGTATTACTAGCAATTAGCTTAATTTCTTCTTTATAGGTTTCCTTTGATATTTTTAAATCATATTCGCAAGTACAACCAGTAAGGAGTAACAATACTAATAATATATTTATTCTTTTCTTCATGGTTCCTCCTTAATTGTCGATATTATTTTGATTGTTATAGTAATTATCCATATGTAAAATCTTTGTTGGTCCTGAGCTGCAATTACCTTGGTGCATGCCCCATTGTCGCATAATGACTCCTTCACCTGTTGATTCTACAACATAATATTTTCCATTTGCCTCATCAACAGAAACAATCATTTGAACATGGCAAGAAGCTGAATTAATTAAATCTCCTGGTTGTCCAATGCAATTAGTGTCACCAATATCACAACTATCGCTGGAAAAACTACTATCAAATCCATGCGTGGTGAGTCTCGATATCTTATAACCACCATTCTTGATAGCCCAACTTACAAAACCACTACAATCAAAACTTCTGTAGTAATAAACGTGACCACCGGGAGAAATTGCAGAAGTTTGATTAGTTCCAATGGTTGCCGGAAGCCCATATTGCTGTGCTTGACCACCCCAATAATATGGTAATTTAGCATTAAAGTTATCGTATAAAAAGTTTACTAATGATACGGCTGCTGTAACAACACCAGCACGAGTTCCAAAACCTATATTTTGCACATTAGTTTGAATAAAATCGTTGTATTGATCTAAACTTGAACCGTTTGAAGATAGAAAATCATTAATCGGTGTATTTAAATAATTTTTAGCACCAGTTGTCGTTTTTATATCTAGACCAGCAATTGAAGTGATATATCCACTGCTTATTGTAACCTCATCACCAAGGTAGAATTGTAGAATTTGATCATATTTATAATCTTGTTCCGTAGCCAAATATAAACCACCAAATTGGCTCATACCATTTCCATGATGATTTTGTAGATTTTCTTTACCATTACAAATAAACCATTCTGGTTTTGAATCCCGATTTATTTTACTATCAATCCATGCTTTAGGGACTTTTTGATTAGCTTGCGATATAGTATAGTAATTTTCATCTTCAGCAATACAAGCAAAGGCATCATATTGAATTATTCCATACAATTTATTATTCATGAGAAGCACTTGATTTTTTGTTTCTTCTGCTGCCTTGGTAGCAGAGGCACTTTTTTCTGTTCTAAATACTTGATACCTATCACTTGATTCAATTGTACAGCCATTGTTTTCAGCATAAGCAGCAAAAAATGTTCTTGCAGCAATAGCAAATGCTTTATCTAATTCATGTGATCCTAAATAGGCTACTTCGCCAACGACTACTCCAGCAACGTACTCTTCTAGAGGATAAGTCTCAGTACCTGTTGGCTCATAATTATTATTTTTATCGGTGAAAATTACAGTTACTTCATCACACGGTATGTGGTAATAGCCCCCCGTTGCAAGACCACCACTAGAATCATCAGATATAGCGGCAACAATCATAGCAATAATTAAAAGGAACAAAATAATTGGTATAGATAGTAATATTACTTTTCTTGCAATTGGGTTCTTTAATGCCTTTACAATTGTTCCTTTTTTGTCTCTACTGTTATCAATATTACTGCTCGTTGTAGTTGCATTACTATTGCCACTGCCATTTTTCATAGCTGCACCGCTACCAATTGCATCGCTTGCTCCGCTTTCTGCAAGCTTATTTGATGCTCTTTGAACTTTTCTTCCCATTGGGGCATGTTTATTTACATTGCTAATGCTTTTACCAATAGCTTCACTGGATTTACCACCACTCATTTTATCTGCTACTTTAACAGCCTTACCAGCAGCCATTGCATATGGGTTCTTTGAAGCAATAGCGACATCCGCAGCATTTCTAACATTGCGAGCATTATTATCATCATTGCGTTCTTTTTCTGTTCGCTCAGGTACCGTTTCGGTCTCTTCTTCGAGTAGTTCATCATCATTGTCGTACATCTTATCACCTACTTAAATGAATAGAAGATAAATAATGTTATTTATCTTCATTATGTTTTATTTTATAATCCTCCACCGGAACCAAATGATTCTAGTTCTTCATCCGTCAGTGTTACATCAATTTGCATACGTCTATTACCACATACAAATAATGCTTCACCTTGATTATATCTTTTAATATTTTCTTTTTCATTATCGTTTAAATCTACAAGCATAGCTAAATCTTCAGCTGCTTGTTTTCTTAGCCCCATAACTAAATAGTATGAAGCATTATCAAATATAGCCTTACCATGCATAATCATATTACTAGCAACAAAATCTGATGGTTGTTGTGTAATAATGATGGTACCTGTGTTGTATTTTCTGGCTCTTCTTTGTACTTGCGCTAAAAATTCAGCACCAAGTTCATTGCCTGATCCTAATAGGACATGAGCCTCATCAACTGATAAAACAGTATTCTTATTTGGATTTAAGCATAAACTCCATGCATATTTTAATACATTAAATAACAAAGCATTTCTAATATTAGCATCAGAATTCATAACTTCTTTGATATTAAATACTAAGTAGTCATTCTTAACATCAATTGTAGTATGACCATTAAAATAATATTGTAGTTCTTTAACCAATGGTCTTAGTTTTAACTCTAATCTTTCTAGGACGTCTCTTTCATGAGTTTTTTCAGTCATCGATGTCAATTTACTGGTTACAGTAATATAAACGTCTTGCATAATTGGAAAATCTTTTGATTTATACTGTGAAAAATTAGTATTATAGGCAATACCAAATCTTGCATATGTTTCAAGTGCCATTTCACCAAACAATGTTAAAACATCCTCTTCGATATTTGGTGAATAGTATTTCATAAATGCTTTTAATGTTTGTAATGTAGTAGTTAAAATTGTATATCCTAATCCCTGGCTTTGAATTTGATCATCATCACTATCCATAACAATTTCAAGTGGATTAATCATTCCATATTGTCCACCTTTTCCAAGGTCAACAACTTCACCACCATAAGCTTTAGTCATTTCTGACAATTCACCTTCAGGATCAACGCAAACTATTTGATAACCATTTCTAATATGACTACGTAGTATCAATTTGGCGGCAGTTGATTTACCACTACCTGAGGATCCAAGAATAATCATATTAGCATTATTACGATTATTCTCTTTCTTTATTTGATATAAGAATTGATTAAACAGCACTACGCCACCCGAAAATTCGACACCTAAAAGTGTAGACAACCCATCATCTTTTAAACTATCAAAAATAAATGGATACATTGCTGCTAGTGTTGGTGATGGCATAATATTACCAATTCTATCTTCAATTATTTGCTTATCAAAAATTGGAAGCATAGATTTTAATACTCTTTCTTGTTCGAACATCAAAGGAATTGCTGTGAGTTCCATAGAATCTAAATATGTTTTTAGATTTACTCGTTTATTATCCAATTCTTCTTTTGTATCACCAGTTATCATAATATGCAACTGAAAATCAAAACTTCTTGATTGAGATGCTGTATATTGTTGAATAAATGCTTCCAAAGAATCAATATCTTGTCTAATACGCTCCATAATCGTATTATCTTTTTCTGTCTGATATCTTTGTCTCAACTCAGCTAATTCATTATTTAACATTTTACGTAATATTTCAGATGATACAGGGATATGTTTGATAACCACTTTAACACCTGGAATATTTGTTAAATCAGATAAATAACCATCTCCAATCAATCTTGGATAAGAAATTGCCGTTAAAATAGTTGCATATTTTCCACTTATCATAAAGCTTGCACGATCAAACGCTAAGCCCTTTGGGGCGATTTGTGATTTAAAATTCATTGTGGTAACACCGCCTTATTCTCAGTATTCATTCCAGCATTTAAAAAACCATCTAAAATTACTCTTAAATCGGAATTTGATACTTGAACTGAATCCAATCCCGCATTAGATAATCCTAACATCAATGTGCGTAATTTCTTTTGAATTCGATCTTGATCTTTTTCTTTGAATAAGATATAGAATTCTGTATCAGTTACGTTATCACGCATAAACATATTAGCTTTTTCAATATCTTGACTGATTATTTTCTTAATGCGCGGATCTTGTTCATTATTGTATTGAATCTGAAGCGTTGCTAAATAACTAGAAATATCTACAGGTCTATCTGCTGATATTAGCCAAAATTCAAAATCAACTGAGTCATAAAACACCCTAAGTTGAGAAATGATGCTTGCTCTTGAATTTGAATCAAGAATAAAAATATTCCTAGGTCTTACTTTAACACCAGTAACGCTGAATTTATTGTCAAGTTCAATCATACCATTTGAAATGTTTTTGACCGGCAACCAATCTTCTGTATACTTACTATTTGTTTTGGAGTTCATTCTTTACACACCAACCTCTCCATATATATCTTCTTCTTCCATTATAGAAACCAATTATACTCTGTATGGCCCCCATAAAATTATGATAATTAGGAATGGGCCATATCAAAAAGACACAAATTAACATAGGTAATAGGCTTACTATTAACCATCCTGTAGATGCTTTTAAATTTGATAGGGTAAATAGTAATATGCCCGTTATGCCAGTTCCTATAGCACCAATAACCACATCAGGAAACCATCTAAACATTCCTAGTACCAGTGTTGATCTTTTTGTATTAGCTGGTATTAAACTTCCATTCACTTAGTATCACACTCCTTTTATACTTTTTAACAATTTCATTATTTTTTACCGCCATTGCTATCACCAATGCCATCTTTGTATGCGTGTGCATTAAAGAATTCTTGATCATTGGCAAATTCTGTTTTAGGCGTAGCCATGGCATCTTTAAATTTATTTGCAAATTCAGAATATACTTGTCTGCTGTCAAAAGTAAGCATTTGATCTGGATTATCTGGATCTTTAACCGTTCCATTTATCCAATCACTTACAGAAGCAGTAATATCTTTCCCATTAATTTTAAGAGTTACATTTGCATTAGCAATTTCAGGAACATCACTCGCAGCAGATTTGATTTTAGCAAATTCAGTTTTGGATATTGCCTCAATTGCTCCGGCGAAATTCTTATCTCCTTCATCTAATTGTAAAGCAACAGTCTTCTTACCGATTTTGAAACCATTATTATCTAAAACATCATATGTGATATTAACAGGATAATTTATGTTATCCAAATTACCATTATTTTTAACTACTTCACGTCTAATAACTTGACAAGCTGCTTTATATTTTGCATCAAGCGTCTTTACATCAGCAGCTGAGGCGCCTCTACTCTTTGCGCTTTCAAGTTCTTGTTTTAATGCTTTAATTTGCTTAAATTCATCAATTTGAGCGTTCATTGAATCTAACGATCCTTTAGGAATATCAAATAACTTAAGTTGTCTATCTTTTTCGCTAGCTATATTGGCATATTTTTCTTTATGATACATAGCACTGTGCACGGCTTTTTCTCTTTGCGATATAGTGGCATCTTGTCCATAAGAATCTCTTACAATCTGATCTTCCATATTTCGTCTTTGTCGTGCTGCTTCTAAACCTCTTTCAATTCTTCTGTGTGGCAATCCTTTATTATCTTTTTTTGCTCCTTCTCTGGCACCGGCAAAACCTGTTCTAAGTTTTCCTCTAAATCCTTTACCAGCAGTGAAACCCGCAATTGCTCCACCAACACCACCA
>JAEEGL016901603.1_pt1 | contig 42152 bp, 29 predicted proteins | sample 9134231 | NCBI WGS metagenome assembly JAEEGL01 (sample SAMN16246548, study PRJNA631951) | gut metagenome | biome: gut microbiome; feature: rumen; material: fiber-attached | host: Bos | place: Iran: Karaj | collected 2018-10
AACCCAAAATCCTATTAACAATGATCAAAGTAAAGTGGACTACAGTTGCTCAGGTCCTTAAATTCATAGCAACAGTCATAACAGCAGTATTGAGTTCAGTAGCAGTGCAGAGCTGCAGTCCCTTGTGGCATTAATCTGTATAATCCGTATAATCCGTAGGTAAAAAATGGCTAGAAAGATCAATCTTATCGTAATCCATTGCAGTGCCACACGTAGCAATCAGCGGTTTACCGTTGAGATGCTCCGGGCCTGCCACAACGCCCGATTCCATGGTAAGGGCGTAGGTTATCACTACTACATCGAACGCGACGGGCAGCTGTACCAGACACGCTCTGAGGACGAGATAGGCATGCATGCCCGCCACTACAATGCCCACTCCATCGGCATCTGCTACGAGGGCGGTCTCGACGAAAAGGGCAATTCAGACGACACCCGCACTCCAGCCCAGAGACGAGCCCTTATCGCCCTACTCCGCAGCCTAAAGATCGACTACCCCGATGCAGAAATCATGGGCCACTGCGAACTAGAAGGCGTCCACAAAGCCTGCCCCTCATTCTCCTGTCAAGAGTACCGCGACTACTTCGACAAACTTGCGAATTAAAATCCTAGCATCTCCCCCAGCCTCACTCCATCAAGTGCGTTGGGGGAGTTTTTTATATATGACGACACATTTTTGTTTTTATTTTGCATTCATTCCAGAAAAAGTTGTAGCTTTGCAGCGATGTTTGAAAATGAAATTAAAGAATACGAATACATCCGTAAGGAATATCAGCAGAAGATAGCCGACAGGATGGGTAAGACTCAGTGGATGGAATACAATGAGATTCTATTCTCTGCTAATTCCTGCGCCATAGAGGGCAATTCGTTTACTGTCGACGATACGAGAATACTGCGCGAACAAGGTATGGCAATGATTCCGGTAGGTCGTTCACTCTTGGAATGTACAGAAATGGCAGACCATTTCCGTGCTTTCGATTATATGGTCGAAAACCTGGAGCATCCCTTTGACGAGGCTCTGCTGAAAGAGGTGAACTGCTTAGTTACAGAGCACACCCTGGCCTATCGTGCCCCAGGAGCCATCGCTGGCGAATATACCACTGAAGATATGGCCGCAGGCGATACCGTATTTGGCGACCACGAGACTCTGATAGCCCGAGTACCAAGCCTGATGGCGTCTACACAGAAAGCCATCGAAGACAGTCAACATCCGATGATTGTAGCAGCTAAGTTTCATGGTTACTACGAATACCTACACCCCTTCCGCGATGGCAACGGCAGGACAGGACGCCTGTTATCAAATTTCATTTTGCTACGTGCAGAACACCCCTTGCTGATAGTAAAACTAGAGGATCGTTCTGCATACATATCTGCGCTCAAAAAGATTCGCACCGAAGGCACTGACGAGTTCCTTATAGCCTTCTTCTTCCAGACCGCCATCAAGCGAATGAAAGAAGAACTAGCCCAAAAGCGCAAGAATGGCTTGCCAATGATGTTTTTCTGATTATACAAGCTGCGTCTTTCCACCAATAGAAATGCCAGAACCACTACCTAATCGCCAACTTAGCCTTAGTTGGCGAAGCTATAATACTTGCAATGAGAACAAGCTGGCAGGAATAAACTATAATGCAACTATTTTTCTAAGTGATTTACCAATTGAAGAAGCATGCCATCCCATACGACTTATGAGCGTAGAGAAGGTGACACGATCATGGCAGGAACCTCAAGTTGGTAAGTATCTGCCAAAGACTCAGAATCATCACACAAGTCAGAAGAATCAAAGTAGTAGCCTGCCTCTGGCAACATTGACTCTTTTAAATCAGATTGCTGAAGCAGCATTGTTGCGGTCAGAGTCTCGTTTACTACCTTTACAATATATAATCCATTCTCAACCTCCGGATGAACATAGGCATCGCGCAAATCAAGTTGCCCTCCAATAAACGCCATTAAACGGGGCTCAGATATCTGAACACCTACATAATTGTAGCCTTCTGCATCTCGGCTATAAAGAGTGCAAAGATAGCGCGTACCTGTTGCATCTGTCGCAGTAATAATCTGCGGTACGTCGTAGAATTCGAGTGTGGCTGTAAGTGTTAACTGTCTCATATGGCAAGCATGTTTTATGGTGCAAAGATAATACTTTTTTTGTAAACTCAAGTTTTTTTTGAAAAATATCTTCTTCGCAAGGCTTGCGGAGGGGGAATGTTCGTTGGTTTGAGAAATAATTTGTATCTTTGCAGCAGAAAAAATATTCGATAGATATGGGGGAAGAGATTTTAGACTTTGGGCCCGTTAAGGACACGATGCAGGGCATCATCAAGGTGATTGGTGTTGGCGGAGGTGGTTGCAATGCCGTTAGGAATATGTATAACGAGGGCGTTGAGGGCGTGACGTATGCGGTGTGTAATACGGATAGTCAGTCGCTGTCGCGATCGCCAGTGCCTGTGAAGATTATGCTGGGCGAGAGCGGTCTGGGTGCGGGAGCTAACCCCGAACTGGGCAAGAAGGAGGCTGAGGCAAACATCAACGACATAGTGAAACTGCTGAGCGATGGCACCAAGATGGTGTTTGTAACTGCTGGCATGGGCGGAGGTACCGGTACTGGTGCTGCCCCCGTGGTGGCAGGTGTGGCCAAGGATATGGGACTGCTAACGGTGGGCGTGGTGACCATCCCATTCTACTTCGAGAAGAAACGCAAGATAATCAAGGCTCTGAAGGGTGTGGACGAACTGCGCAAGAATGTAGACGCCCTGCTGATAGTGAACAACGAGCGCCTGTGCGACGTGTATGCCGACTCGGAACTTTCGGTAAAGGAGGCTTTTCAGCGTGCCGACAATATCCTGATGGATGCGGTGAAAGGTATATCGGAACTGATTACCATGCCTAGCGACGGGGGGATCAAGAGTGACTTCCGCGATGTGGAGTCGACCATGCGTGATGGTGGTGGAGCCATCATGGCAATGGGACGTGCCAGCGGAAACATGCGTGTGCAGAAGGCTATCGTAGATGCACTCGACTCCCCTCTACTCTATGGCAACGACATCGGCAAGGCTAAACGTATACTATTCAACATCTACGCCAGCGACGAGCATCCTATCTTTGTTCGCGAACTGCAGGAGATAGATGATTTCTTCGACCAACTGGACCCGAACATTGAAGTGATTTGGGGAACGGCTACAGATGACAGCCTGGGCGAAGATGCCAAGGTGACGATACTGGCTACAGGACTGGAGGACGACCTGAGCAACGAGGTGAATAAAGATGTGCACCACGATGAGGATGACTACTATGAGGATTTGATAAAGTTGCTGTACAAGTCGCAAAAGAAGGTGACAGTAAAAGAGGCGATTGTACAACAAGAACTGCCATTCGAGGTGGAGCCCGCCCCGGAACCAGAACCAGCTATTCCCGAGCCTGATCCAGAACCTGAGCCAGAAGGTGAGCCAAAGATGGTTGACAAACTAAGGAATTGGTTGAACAATATTATGACCACAGTGACTGAATGAGCGATATCCGCATGACACCCGAGGAGATGGCCAACGAGGTGAAACGCCTGGTTGAGCAACTGCAAGCGACAGGCAGAAAAGACCTGCTGTTGCATGCTATCGGTGTGCCCCTACTTGAGGAGTTGCGCATAGAGGCTGCACGAGGACGACTGAGCCGACTGCGGATAACTAGCGACTATCGATTCATACTGGTGGACTATAACAAGGAGATAGAAATACAACCCGTGCACAAGGCGGTGTATCTGCTGTTCCTGGCGCACCCTGAGGGTATAGAGTTTAAACGTCTGGCTGATTATCGCGAGGAGCTTACCGGATACTATACTGCCACAGCCAAGGGGTTGGATCGCGACAAGATAATTGAAGGTGTGGACCATCTGGTTAATCCGCTAGACAACGCCATCAATGAGAAGTGTTCGCGCATAAAGAAGGTGCTGCTCGACATGATGGACGAGTATACTGCGAGCTACTACATCATCAGCAGTCATACGCAGAAACATTTTGAAGGCAGTACCCGCATCTGGTACGAACGACTAAAGATCATCACCCTACCCCGCGAGTTGGTTATCAAAGATTAGCGACACCGCATGCCGCACTACGTCCATAGTAACCGCCCTCGGGCTATCTTACATTCTGTCTTTTTTGACAAGTGCCACCACCTTAGCTTGGGCACGCTTGTGCATCTTAATGCAGAAATAGATAAGTACAACAAAACCGATGCCTCCTGCGTATGGATTGACCATGCTCGCCATGGCTAGGGCATCATATATGCCATGAGCCAGAACTGGAGCTAGCAACACGCATATTGCAACCTTAGGCGATCGATTTACGAAGTGGTAAACAGAATAGAAATATCCCATCAGCACAGCAAAAGCATAATGTCCTGGTACTGCCAGCAGCGCACGACTAATGGCAACTGATGCCCAATCTTCATGACTGAACACGTACGAGACATTCTCGACCGCGGCAAAGCCCAATCCCACACATACAGCATATACTATCCCGTCAAAGTGTTCATCAAAGAATGGATTCTTCTTCAACACCATCCAAAGCGCAAGCAACTTAAACCCTTCTTCTGGTATGGCCGCAACCAGGAAAGCAACTGCCGTAGTATCAAAAAGGGTAGCGGGCGAGCCATTCTCACCAAACAGCATAAACTGTATCATTTTTTCAACCACAGCCACAGGAATAATAATTCCAATCCCCCACGCCACAGCCTTCACCAACATGTATGTTGGCTCTTTCTGAGTATCCTTCTTCCATATATACAGCAGCAATAAAACCGCCGGAAGAAGCGAAGCTGCTAGCATTATGATTATATTCATCACTTGTTATCTTTAGAGAGTAAAATCTTTGGAATGCAAAGATACAACAAATCTTTTAAAGACGGAGTGACAGGAGCATTATTATTTACGATTTTACAGAAAATATTTCTATTTTTTGTTTTTCTCAAGAAAAAACACTATTTTTGTACCGATAATTAAAAACCCCAAACGTTTCCTTGCTTATGAAACAATATGCGAAACCCGGTAATTGGCATTTTTTGCTGACATCTTTTGTTCTCTTTGTTATATTCGCCACGAGTTGCTCATCTCCTAGCGAAACTAAGTTCGAGCCAAAGATTATTGATAAGGATAGCTTATTAACGCCTTCGCTTCAGAGAATATTCTGCAACATTGATTATCCCGCAGGATTAATACCTGTTATGGTATTAGAAAATGATATTGATGAACCAATAAAAACCAGTGCACGAGCCGACGATGTTTTTGATGAGTTAAGCGAGAAGTTTGATTCTGACAATTATGAAGATTTCGGATTGCTGGTCTACATTACAAAAGAACCACGCTTGATGCAACTAAGACTTGGTGATCATTATTCCACCTTTGGAAACCTTTGCGGAATTACTTCAGGCCAAGACTATTTGCAACTACAACTACAGTTTTCTGAAGAAAATAAAGATGCAGCATTGGCAGAAATGCTTAACAGAGCATGTCAAAATATTGTTGAGAGAAATAATCTTAGTTGGTGGCAACGAGGACAACTATCAGGCGTAGCACTTGCTATAAACAATGTAATCGACTGGTTTGGTTCGCCCAGCAAGAATTTCTATGGTACACTTGTTGCCAAGCCTGTATATATGTGCATCTCTTATGGAAATAAATATATGGGATCTTGGATATGGGGAATTGCATTGGTGTTTGTGCTTATTTTCTGCATAAGATGGATAACTACTCGTATTCTCAAAATCATCATTCCATCAATCAAAACACGAAACTTCCTTACGTGGTTTTTTAATATAATAATCAGTGGATTGTATTCCTTCTCTGCTGCAGGTTGCGCTATGTATTTCTCCAGTGGACGCCTTGAAGATTTATATGCTATCAAAGCCTATGGAATTCCAAACGTAGAGTCGTTTATAACAGATCCATCCATGTTTGTCCATGAAAACAACTTCTGGATTGCAGGATTGTTTATTTTCTTGATAATGCTTTCGATCTGCATGAACACGCTATGCAGTGATATGGTATTATTCTCTACATTCCCTATTGACAAACAAATGGCCCAATGGAACTCACTTGACAAAACACAACAAGGTGTAATATTGGGATTAAATCAAGCAACAGAAATAAAACCTGGACAAACGCCATATCAGGCTGTTGCTGACAAGAAGATAGAAAAATTGGGCGACGTAATGGGAACCTATCTAACAGGACTTAGCATCGGAGCGGTATTTTTCTTTCCCAAAGCAGTACTTTGGACAGGTATAGTATACTCTATAGCCAAGATCATACCAAAATATAAACGAATTAAGATACTATTAAAAGCAAGATTCTCAAAAAATGAGACAGGAGCAGGTTTATTGGGAGGTATGGTCGTTCTCGTTTTAATAGTCACTGTTATATCTATGGGAGTTGATTGGTTTATAGACCCATTCGACCGCAAAGTAGAAACTGTAGTAGAGCAGCCTTTGGCTCCTGTATATAAAAAGGTAAAAGTGACTGCCAAAACAGCCAATCTTCGAACTGGTCCAGGAACCGAATACGACTTCGCCACCAACAACAACGAGAAATGGCAGGTAGACAAAGGAACCGAACTTGACGTTATAGGAGAAGAAAATGGTTGGTATCAAGTTCGTATAGGCGATAACCCGCAAGAAGTGTACGTTAAGCAATCCTTATGCAAAGACGACATTAATGTTGGTCTTTATGGTAGTCTGCCGTTCGGTAAATCACAATACAAAGGCACAATGGATGGTTTTCCAATTGAGCTAACCATTACAAAGGCCAAGAAGACAGGCAATCTAAGTGGCACTTATAAGAGCGTAAAATACAAAACTGTAATGAAACTATGGGGAGAAACATCCGCAGAACAAATGGGTATTATAACGCTTCACGGCACAGACAACAAAAAAGACTGGCACTTCTCACTTACAGGCCAGAAAGAACATATCACTGGTATAGCAGCAGATGATGACAACCTGGAGCTGCCAATAGAACTATATCCCAAGTAGGATCTATCAAAACTAATAGAAGTCTTTAGATCATAGTCAAAAACATTTTCATGAAACAGGGAAAAGAGTATTTCGCATTCATCAGTTATAAGCGTGAAGACGAAAATTGGGCAAGATGGCTTGCCCATCAGCTTGACAATTATAAACTGCCGAGCACACTCAATGGCAAGAAGCTTCCTCATAGTTTGAGAAAGACATTTAGAGATGTGGATGAATTGAGCGCAGGTAATCTTCCGAAACAGATATATGATGCACTATCCACATCAGACAATCTGATCGTCATATGCTCACCACGTTCTGCCATATCAAACTGGGTGAATAAGGAAATTGAAGATTTTATAGAAATAAAGGGAGGCAAGTATGATCACATATTCCCATTTATAATCGATGGAGAACCGTTTTCTAATGATTCTTCTAGAGAGTGTTTTCCCAAAGCCTTGCGAACCTTACCAGATAAAGAAGAGAGGATTGGAGGCAACATTAATGAGCAAGGCGGGAGAAATGCAGCAGTTGTAAAGGTTATCTCTGGAATGCTAGGAGTATCGTTTGATTCGTTATGGAACAAATATGAAAGAGAACAACAAAAGCGAAGAAACATTAGGAGAGGCATCGTAGCTTCTATAGTTTTAGCTACATTGTTGATAACAGCTTGGATGATAAGATCAGACTGGAACATGATGAAAATCCAAGCAAGAGCAGTGGCAGAGAAAGCAAATGCCCTCATAGATGAAGGTGATTCGTATACAGCAAGAAGAATCTTATTAGAAGTAACACAAAAAAATTGGGTATGGAAATATTGGCCCAATCGACCATACGTTCCTGAAGTTGAAGCTGCATTCAGAAAAGCAGATTCAAACTCCTCCGCTATTATGAGGTCTACAGATCCTGTACGCCAAGTATGTATTAGCCCGGATGGGCAAACCATAATTACAGCTTTAGATGGTGGAAATATTGTTTTTTGGAACAGACGTGACTGCATTCCCATTGACACGCTTAAGGCCCATGACAGGTTCGTATTCTATATAGATATTGACTCAAAAGGCACTAATCTTTTGACATCAAATGGGCTTGAGATTAAAATATGGGATTTCCAAACAAAAAAACTAAAGAAAACGATAACTCCTCATAGGGGTTTTATTTGTACAGTATCTTTCAGCCCTGACGGCAAAGAAATTGTAACAGCCTCTATTGATAACAGCACAAGTAATTCAAAAGTTCTTATCTGTACATGGAACTCAGAAACAGGGGATTCTATAAAAACTTTAAGAGATTCTCATTATGGTGATTATTGGGCAGAATACTGTCTAGATGGCAAAATAGTAATTGGCGGTGATAGTAGTTATCAAGCGAAGAAACTAAAAGAGTCTCTTTTAGTTAATTTGAAAATACCTGGAGATGTTATTAGATTCTGGGAAACACAGTCTGGTGAGATTAAAAAAACTGTTTATGTAAAAGGTGACCGTGGCTGTTATAATTACCAAAAGCAGCAAGTTGTCAGCTTTGATGGAGATTCTGCTCTAATATATAACATGTCTGGTGACATATTACATGTATTAAAGGGACATTCTAAGGATATAACAAAGGCAATATATAGCCCAGACGGAAATGAAATCTTAACTTGTTCTAACGATTTGACTATTAGAATATGGGATGCTGGGACTGGTGACATGAAAAAAGTGCTTAAAGGACACACTAAAAGTTTGATGGATGTGAAATACAGTCCTGATGGCAAGTATATTGTGTCAGCAGCGGCAGATAACACTATTAGATTATGGGATATCGGCACTTCAGCCCCTCAATACGTACTTAACCGCAATGATGGATTGGAAAGTGATATGCATTATAGAACAAATTTCTTTTATAAAGGTAAGAATTTGCAAGATACAGTATTTTGTATCAATCAGAAGGTTGCATTTAGTCCCAATGGGAAGTACGTGGCTGCACTATCAGCTGGAGGATTTGTTAGAATCTGGGATGCAGCAAATGGACACTTTTACGCTAGATTAAACTCTAAAACAGGAAACTCCCCGTATTTATTAGCTTATGATTCCAAAGAGAAGCACTTGGCAACATTTGATAGTTTTTCTATCAATATATGGGATATGGACAGCAAGTCGTTAAAATATGAACGAAATATCAGAAGAGGCTATTCTTATGTTGAAGAAATAGCATTTAGTCCCAATTCAGATCTGATAGCTATAGTATACAATGATTCTCTTGTTCTTGTAACTAATATAGAAAAAGATGTAAGTGACTCCATTAATATAGGCAATCCCCTAAATGCCGTGTTTAGTCCAGATGGTGCATCCTTAGTCATAGCTTCTGATGATATTACTATATTTGACATAGTTAGCAAATCTATCAGCAAAGTGTTGCAAAGAGAAGAAAAAAACACAGCTTTGTCTTTCAGTGACAATGGGCAATATTTATTATTCAATGACAAATGGTCTATTGTCGTTTGGGATATGAAAGAGGAAAAAGAGTACAAACGACTAAATTACAACGACTATAATATACGGAACATTATGATGAGTTCTGATAACAACTATGTCTGGGCTACCGGACAAGATTTTGTCACTATCTGGCATTTGCCAACTGGCATTATTGTTTATCAGAGAAAATTTGAGAATAAATACGAAGGAGATATACGATTTGAACGTCTCGGCGTTAAAAACGGATTTTCCGGATATGAATCTCATGGAGGGACAATGAATAGTATCTCCATATGCCCAAGAAAAAAAATATTATCATTCTCTGATGGCGTTGATATTATGATTTGGAATATACCTTCGCTTCAAGAAATAATTGATGAAACCCGAAAACGCTTTAAGGACAGAAAACTGACACCAGAAGAAAAGAGAAGATACTATATTGAATGAATGGTCGTGTAAGTTGAGGCAATTTTTAATCCTATTTCTCAGATGAGGAGCCTTCCAGGGCGCAAAGTTACATTCTCTGAATGAATTATCGTGAAACTCTGTCAATATTCTGTTTTGCCTCCAATATGACTTTAATGAGTTCAGGATCCTCACCTTCAAGCATTTCCTCGGTTACCTCCTCATCTTTTATCACACTATATATTTTATTGTAAAAGTATAACGCTTTAGTTTTATCGCCAATTCGCTCATAAAAATGAGCAATCCTATCCGCTACAATAAAGAAATCATCGTCGCCATCATCATCGCCAAGGTGATCCCATAAGTGAATATATGTCAGTTCTGCTTTTGATGTGTTTCCAGATTCTTCGTATAGTTTGGCCGCATGACATGTATCGGCGACGGCATTTTCTCCAAAATAGTCGTTCCTGCGATAATACTCACTCATATATGAAGCGATATTGACCGCCTCCTGCAGATTGCCCGCATTCAAGTAGACATTCTCAACCTGTTTTAATTTCTCAAAAGCGTCGTCTGGCCCATACTTTTTCCGCTCTGAAGCCTCATGATAAAGAATAAATTCATGAACGGCTTCTTTCAGGAGATTCTGGCCTAAATAAGCATCTCCTTTAATCTTGATCAATTCAATGTCAGACTCTTCACTAACACCGTATTCACTCTTTATTTTGTTTATCAACAAAAACGCATCATCGCTTCTCCCTACCTGAGTGTATGCATCTGCTAATTGTTCAGCACATCTACATTCATAGAAATAATCCCGTTCCAATCCTAAATTCTCCATAGCTTCTTCAAATGTATTATATCCAAGTATGGATGCTCGTGCTGCTTCACTTTTCAATCTTGACACTTTGAAATGCTTTAATGCCATTTCAAATGGCGGAACAGCATTCTGAGGTTCGCTGATACTTATATAGAGTCTTGCTATCTCTTCATAACAATCAGCGATATCGTATTCATTCGGGGCGTCTTCATTTGTGAGTTTTGCTAAAACCAACTTAAAGGTGGCAATGGCCTCATTGAATTCTTCGTTTCTAATGTACTTTCTTGCTTTTTCGTAGTAAAGTTGGTTGAAATTCTTTTCCAAATTCAATTCTTTTACTCTGTTCAGGTTCTCTCTGTCTTTGATAACGTATTCATGCTCATTACCTAACATGCGTTCATCAATTTCCAGTACTTTCTGGAACACTTCTGCTGATTTGACATAATTACCAACTTTTTCGTATGCTTTTCCCAAATAGTTGTATTGCTGGGCAACATCCTGATTCAGATACCCAAATAATGATTCATATATCTGGGCGGATTTTTCATAATGTTCGATGGCAGAATGGCTATTTCCTAATTCATCATAATAAAAACCAAGATTTCTGTGACAGTCAGCAACTTGCTTGTTGTTTTCGCCATCGTATTTCAGCAATGACGCTTCCAAAGACATCTGACAGTCTTCTAATGCTGCTTGATAGTCGTGCTGTTTGTTATGGCTACCCTCCATTTCATAACACACAGCCAGCAGGGGATCTATTATATTGTCGCAAATAGTGTTTCTCGCTAATTCAATCTCTCCATCAGGGAATCCTGTATTTTTCAAATTTTCCAATGCTGTAAAATCTAGTTTGCAATACTCTAAGGCTTGCTGATAATTGCCAAGAAAGAGGTGTGATAATGCCAAATAAAAATAATGCGGATCGGTCATGTAACTATTCTCTCCATAGAGGAATAACGCCATTTTAAGTGAGTTCTCAAATTCTGATATGGCTGCGGTGTAGTTTCCATTGTCTATCTCTTGTTCCCCATTTGTAAAATATTGTTTTTCGATTGTTTTACATCTGTCTGACAACAAGCATTTCGCTTCTTTGAGGACAGGTATATACTCCTGGCGATGATACCCCTCCTTGTGAAGTAATTCGGAATATAATGTGTCGAAAAGGGAAATCTGATTGAAGGCGCTGTCAAAGAATCCGTCAGATACAGTATCCTCCATATACGAGTTGGAGTTTTTTATGACCTTAGTATAAAGGCCGGCCATTTTCGATTGTATATCGACAGCAGTTTCAAGGTCATCTGCATCCAACAGATCAAGAGCCTTGCTATAATTCTGACTTGCGAATACGAAGAATTTTTCACACTCAGCATCAGTATTATTGCCATTAGTCAGTTTACGCTGATAGAAATCGCCAAGAAGAGAATAGCATTTTACAACATGCGTATTGTTTTCGCCTAACAACAATTTGTATGTCTCTAAAGCCCTCGTAACGTATTTGTCAGATTGCTCAAAATCAGACATGTATAAATTGATTTGCGCTATGGATAACATTGCATAGGCATATATCTCATTGCCTTTTCCCCAATATGCAATAGAGAGTTTTTCAATTTCTGCCGTGAGCGTGATGATATTTTGTTCGTGCTTTTTCTCATGCCTATTGTCATCAATCTTTGCAAGCATCATGGCATATTGAGATGTCGAGACAAGATGCTCATAAGGAGCATCCTTACTTATATTGTATGCCAATTCTGACCATTTGAGACAAGAGGCCATATCCCCAATGCTGTATGCGAAAGAAGCATATTCCCTGGACACCTTGGTATTCACGACTATATCGTTTGGGAAATATTGGGAAGCCAGCCACACAGCCTCATCTATTGACTGGGTGGCTTGCTCCACATCCATCTTTCTAAGCAGCAGCTTGCTTTGGAACAAGAAAGAGTCGACTAAGCATGACCAAATGTCGCTGCCGTAAACGGACATGTTAATCAATTGTTTTTGTGCTTTCCAGATATGATAATCATGAAGGAAGTACTTGTTTAACAATTTTATGGCCTTATCAATATTGCTTGTTGCTTGAATGGTCCGAAATGTTGCAGCATTAAAACTATTTTCCAGTGCTGCCTTTTTAAAACATTCAGTCGCGACCTCTTTTTCTCCAAAATATTCTAACACAAAATTACCGATTACTTGGTAATTTGCTTTTTGGGGTTTATTTACTTCTACGATATACCGGATATCAGTATATACCGATAAAGAATATTTAGACGCATCAGAATGTCGTAACAAAGTCCAATAATACACAACTTTCACTTTGTTGGCATTCAACAAGGATTCGAATGTTGCATAATTCCGCAACAATCTGTATAGGTCATCATAGTTCTGGGTTTCCGCATATTGATGCGCCAGTTCTTCGGTAGCTCTTGCGGTATGTAATCCTGCAAAATATTCAATAAGCAAATCTCTATATTTTTGCTCATGTTCTGCATATCGTTTCGCAATGGCATTAGTGATGTATTGATGCGAAAAGTTCAGATAGCCATTAAAACTGGTCATGTAGGGGGCGAAAGCGCAAAAAAACTGTGACCATGCCAGAGGAACGACTTTGGTTATTTGTAGCAGTTCGGTCTCAGTTACACCTTTATATGAAAAATGGATGAGAGACAGGAAGTTGGTGACATTCTGTGTCCCATAGTCACGCTCGAATCTGCCCAATACTTGTTGAAAAAAAGCGTTAGCATCTTCAGTGTTGAGGTAAGAGTCAATATACGCATCCAGTTTTTCGTGACTGCCGAAAACGACAAGTTCGTCTAACAGTACCCTCAAGATGAATGTATTGTTATTCTTTTTGTTTGAGACTATGCGATTTGTTTGTTCAGCAGTCAGGGATTTCCTGAAAAGCGACAGATAGTTCGTTATAAGCATCGATTTTTGTTCAGTATTCAGCGGCTGTAGGGATAACATAGAACACTGATGAAGCTTGAATACATCCATCGTGCTGTCGGTCGGTAAAGTAGAAAACAAATACTTCACATTTTCTGGTGGAATCGGGAGCCAATTAAGCTGTTTAGCGTGGTCATCTGTCGACAATTGGTTGATGCCGTCAAGTATTATTAGGAGTTGTTTATCTCCAGATATTTTGGTAAACAACCAATCTAACTTGTCCTTCGAGGTGCCGTCAACTTCTAAAGGTCGTTGATAAAGGCTGCTTATCTCATTGATAAGCCGCTCTCGGATATAGCGATAGTCTACCTCTTGATTGCCGTGTCCAACAAAGTGGTAGATGATATTTATTTGAGAATCGTCTATATGGGTCAGGAGCCAATTAGCGATGAGAGAACTTTTTCCCATGCCACTTTCACCCGTGATGACGAAATAATGCTGACTAGCCGAATCCAAATAGTTGTCGAGAACTTTGTAATTGCTGGGATCAGGTATGTATGTGTTAGTTCGGCTGTGCAGGAAAGCATGTTGGAGCATGCGGTCCTTTTCAAGTTGTGACAGCGGCGTGTCAGGATACAGTTCATTAAGTAACATCAGGAAAGCTTTTTCTACCTGCTGCCCAAGGCCCTCTGGCGAATCGTATTCTTCTACGGGGTAGCGTCCGTTATTGCGGATGGTGGCTTTTAGGCGATCCAACTTTGCTGGAGTGTTTGTTGATTCGTTTTCGGTTCCTTTCTTGATGTAGAAATAGGCATTGAGATGGTCGTTTGAGCGTAGTACTCCATACTGCATCTCAATTTCAGTCACGCTGAGTCCTTCTTCTATATCCTTTATAAGCCAATCGCCCCAGCGTTCCTTTAATATCTCGTTCTTCTCCAGCTCGTCCTTGTCAGGACACCATCCATATCGGTTGCCTACAAGGCCGATGAAGAATGGATGTGAGTTCTCTATCTCTTGAAGACAAATCTGAATGACTTTTCCCGATTTCGACTCATCCTCAGTAACTCCCCATCGCAAATCAAGTGGTACGATGGTTACATCTCTTTTTGAGGCTTCGGCCTGTAAACGAGGAAAAACTTTAGTAATCAAATAATCTCGTTCTGCCTGCATATCCTGGAATGTCGAGGATATGAATATGCGGATTTGTCTATTTTCGATATTATTCATTTGTGCTATCTTGTAATTTTAAACCCTAATTTCAAAATCAGTTTCAACGTCTCAATGGATGTATTCCTGTCGTAGACCTTTTCCTCTTCTGGTAGGTCTTCATAAGAAATAAGCATTGGATGACGCTTTTCGGCATCATTACGTTCGGGGCCATATTGCCAGCCTTGATCTATTCGTGTTTGAGCCCATACTTCATGAACGTTTTTAGCCATTGCTTCGAGTAGAGGATTTAACTCCTCTGGCAGTTCGATATCTGAAGTATCGATGGGTTGGGGAATATAATCTTTCTTCATATTACTTACTGTTTTTAAGAATCCAAGGTATCTGACGGAGTATATCGTAATCTGTCTTTCTGATGTCATCTTTTTCTTTATTCATATCTACCCATATGACTTTTGCCAAATCGTCAAACGAACGCAGGTAATCATGGATATGTTTACCCTTGTATATTCTGTATTTGCATGCTTTCTTATTAGCCTTGTTTTCATCATTGTCTGCAATAATCTTTCGGCATTCGTCAATTTCAGCCTGTTCTTCTGCATGAGGCTTACGGAATCCCAACAAGAGTTTCTCAATGTTCCAACGATTATGTTCAATATACCCTAACACTTCAATGTTATCGTTGATAACAGCCTTTATGTCGGCAATTGATGCTTTGTCGATATCAATTCCCCACTGATACAATTTATGAATAATAGACATGCAACAATAACTACTACTCCATTGGTCAGCAACTGATGTACCTTCATTCCAAGTCTCCATAGCTATCTGACGTTCGTCGACAGTCAAAATATGGTTTTCTTCAAAAATAGAAGGATAATCTTTATGATACCAATAGAAATAATTAATCAGCACCCCCATACGCTGATTATCGTGATTTAGATCGAACACAGTGTCTTCCATTCCGAAAGGATAGATATTTGCATACAGCCCTTGTTCTTCCTTGCTTTTCAGACGTAACCAATCCAATAGCTTTCCGGAATGGTGCTGACGAATAAAAATATCAGATTGAAGCAGAATTTGCTCTGGCAAATATAGTGCAATATTCATATCGGTAGTGTCCTTACCAGTACATGCGAAAATGGCCATCTTACGATGTTCTTTCTCAATCCTGTCGCATAACAAACGCTGAACACCACCAGAGAGAGCATTACCACGAACAAACTCAAATTCAATGTCAAGAAAATCAGCATCCTTTCCTGTGAAATAAGTTGGCGGCATTTCGGTAATAACAGGCAGACTCTGATCTTTATCATTTCCTCCAAAGAAGTCGATGAAACGTGAGGATTGAATCTCAAAAATCTGGCGATAGCGAGTACGGAAAAGCGTCATTTCCTCATAAGCATTCAAGCTTATAAATGTAATGATGGTCTTACGCACGCTACCATCCTTCTTGCGTGGAAAGTGCAGCGCATGAGCAGCCTCAACAGCCATTGTCACCCCCATTTTAGACATGCCGAAAATGATTATATTCAATTGCTGATCCGTGTTGGAGTCTACAAGAAGACGGGGATAATGTTGACCATTAAGAACCATGCGTGCCCAGTTTTCATAAAAACTGAACGGAATAACATTGACCGTTTCCTGCCAATTAGCGGCCAAATTCGTCGACTGTAACATAGTCTGTGTAGCAGGATTCTCCAGCAGAATATTGATTGTGGGATGTTGTTTGGGCTTATACTCTTGTATGATACTGACAAGTTTAGAAAGACAATCAATGTTCAATGCATCATGATCATCGCTCTGACGATTACCAATAATAAATATCTCGTGCGCATTTTCTGTTTGGAGGTTTCTTAAATCTAGCTCCGAAGAACGCTGACCACTATATATAATAAGGTGTTTGCTCTTGACATCAACTACGGTATTAAGAGCATCACGCACTTCTGCAGGACTCTTTTTGGTAAGTATAAGAACATCTTTATTTTGCCACTCTTCCTTATTTACAATTTGCTTAACCAACGAGGGCAATACGGTGTCATATCCTATCACTACAATATGATCACGAAGTTGATAATACACGTTACCTCCCTCAATCTTCTCGACCCGACGCTGAACGCTGTTTGACAGTAAAGAGATAAGCAAACCGCCAAAAACAATGGCGCCAACTATAGATATCAAAGCGTAAATAATACCAATAATCCATGAATGGTTAGAAGGTAACACCCCAGAAAGATTGCCAGGATCTGTTAACAAAAGAAATGCTGTGCCTGGGAGATTTACGTCACCCATATTAAAGTCCTTATCAATAACGACAATAACAAACAATGTGGCGATTATCAATACAAACACGATCACAAATAATAAGCATAACCATCTGAGTTGCCTAGCATAACCAAGCGACAAGTCGTGATCGAGGGTTCTCCTTATCCAGTTCAGAAATCGTTTCATCATTCTTAGTATATATAGAATTTGGTTTTAAGTTTAATTTATGGCACAAAAATAAGAATAAAATCTTAAAAATACGTCTGATATATCTTTTTTTTATATCACAATATCACTTTTTATTATTTTCAACCGTTTTTTTGAAAGATATTTGGTAGAATGAAGTATTTTCTATACATTTGTAGCCAATTGTAAAACGTAATCAATAATGCGTAGTGTATGGGCACGAATTGGAGAACATACTCAGTTTTCATAAGCAGCACCTTTGCTGATATGCAATCGGAAAGGGACTATCTTCGGACACAGGTGTTTCCGCAGATTAATGACGAACTGAAAAAGTATTGCATAAAACTTCGACCTATTGATTTGCGCTGGGGAATAAACACGCTGGAAACAAAAGAAGAAAGTGTTGAGGAGAAAGTTCTCAGAGTATGCCTTGAGGAAATTAATCGAAGTAAACCTTTCTTTTTGGCCCTTTTAGGAAATAGGTATGGATACATTCCACACAAGGACAGCATTAGGGAAATCGGTAGTGAATATCAAGACCTTAGCATCACCGCAATAGAGATTAGTTATGGTCTTCTAAGGCGCAACGATATTTCAGGCTGCCTTTTCCTTGAAAGAGAGAGAACGTGTTATAATGGAATGGATGAGCATACATTCTTGCAATTTGATGACTCAAAAGATACGGATTATGAAAAGAAAAAAGAAAAACTAAAATTATTAAAGGAACAAATTAAAAAGCATCTGGCCAAAACCAACCGGGAAGACTGCTACTTTTCATATTCACCGACTTGGAATGGAAAGCAATTTGTCGGATTAGAGGATTTTGGTAATAAGGTAAAGGAGTGCATTCTGCGTGAAATTATCAATTATTTTGGCAATGAAGGAAATGACGCACCATTTGCCGACGAAATAAGAGCTCAGGAAGAATTTTTGTTCCTTAGACGAACCAAACTTTTTTCAAGGGAAAGACTTTGTTATGAAATATCAGGGAAAATTGTGAACGGTAGTGGTGTGATGCTCATCTATGGTGACTCGGGGGCTGGGAAAAGTTGTTTGTACACGATGCTTGTTGATAAATACAAGCCACTAAAAGAGAATTATATTGTATTATATCATGCTACAGATACAGGACAAAATGGTAAAGATCTGTCAGGAATGCTTGCTAGGTGGTGTTACCAATTAGAAGAGGAATTACAAATATCACACTTAGATACTGCTGGATATGAAGAAACAATGACATATTTTCGCCAGCTACTAAAAAAGATACCTAACAACAAGAAATTACTGATGTTAATCGATAGCATAGAAGGATTTCTGGGCACCGAAGCTGGCAGCTATCTTACCTTTATACCCAAAATTTCAAACAGTCAATGGATGCTTCTATGCACCTGTATAAAAGACACTGCTCGAAAGGTTGCAACCTATCACAAAAAAGCAGAAGTATTAGGCATACCCCTACTTACTGTTGATGAAGCTAAGGGTATAATAGAGAAATATACAGGATTTGAAAACAAAGAGCTATATGAGGAAAATATAAAAGCTATTCTTGAAAAAGGAAAAGATGGTAAGATGTGTGCGGAATCCCCTATATGGCTATCGTTAGCCTTAAATTTCATGATGAGCCTTGGTAGAGATGATTTTGCAGCAGCTACGGCGATTTCACAGCAGCATAATGACTCATTCGATAGAGGCCTAATTGACTACATCAACAAGCAAATAGAAGAATTCCCAGATAATCCCAAAGAGTTATTCCTAAAATTCTTATTAACATTGGAGAGGTACTATGACGACTTCCCCATGCAATTGTGCAAAATTTTGTCTGCAAGTTTTAATGGGTTGGATGAGGATGTTCTTGCAGAACTTATGGGAAAGAACTGGGACTCAAGGACATTTGCTGCTGTCAGGACATTCTTGCAAGGATATTTGTCAGAACAAAGCCAACTTAGGACATGGCGCATAATGCACAAGATGGTTACACTTGACCTTAAACCGGAAGAAACGCAGGAACTGGCAAATAAGTTGGCATGCATTTACATAAGGAGATTAAACAATAATGAGATTGTAAACGACAATATAACCTATTACCTTATTGAAGGCAACAATCTTAATTCTGGGCTTGAATATCTTTCAAGTACATATAAGAACGAGAAACGTATTGCAGAAGAACTGTGTCAAGTAACTGATGTCGTAGATATTGGCAAGGTGATGTCCTTCATGGGGGCATGTTATTCTAAAAGACGAAAAGGGTTAAAACGAATTATGCCTAAATCTCTTTCACTAAATCCTTTTAAAGAAGCTGTTTTAGTTATAGCGCAAAAGTCACTGTATGAAGGCAAATACGACAAAGCAAGAGAGATTATTGATTCTTTCCAAAAATTCATTGACATGCAAAGAATACCTTCCGATTTTAAGATGCTATATTATATCTTAACGGATATGAAACGATTTGATGCCCTAGAGAGAATCTGCGACAAAGATACACTTTGTGAAGAATATAAAACTGCCGTCACGCATCTAAAAGTGAGAGGCCCGTTGTCTATGGTATTTGTTCCTATTGCAAAAAAGTATTATAAGTGGATGATTTTTAAATTGAAATAATATGGGACTAATTGACATTTTACCAGTAAGCATGAGAGTTGCATTGCTTTATGCGAAGTCAGCAAAGATCGCAAAAAGCGACAAAACCGCCAAAGAAAAGTTGGAAATGATTCGCAAGAAAGAGAACTTTTGGAAGGGAAAATCTGGTTTCCATCCTGAAAAGATTGGAAAAGAACAAGCCATTGCAGTTTCCATTGGACTTAAAGACTTAGCGAACATTTATAATTCCATCAATTCTCCTGATGACGCCTTACGTTGTCTTGATGCTATAGGTAATACGCTGACAGACAGTTTGAATAGCCTACCAAACACCGAACAAACGGCCCACAAACGCCAAAGCATATATGAAAATCAAATATGGGCATGGTTACATGAAGCCACAGCTTATGCAAAGAAAAACAATATAGAGAAATGTAGAGAGCTATTGGATAAAATAAATGTTAGCATAAATAAAAAGACAGAATCAGAACCTGCAAACAAGCGACTTGCAGATTTTTATGCCTACACTGTATCGCAGACATTCAATATCTTTATCAATATAGCGAATGAGTTTCCAGAGAATCAGCAAAAAGCCTACCACACATGCTTAAGTCTATTAAAAGCATTCAAGGAAAGAGATCCAGGCAATGAAACGGTTCAGGAATATATAGAGAGGTTTCATTGAAAATAGGACAAAATCAGAAAAGCCAAAAATATCAACTACTTTTGTGGCAGATATTTACAAATAAAAGAAACGAATGAGCATCATATCAGAATAGTTGAAATTGTTTATGAAACGATTACTTATTATTGTATTTCAGATTTGTATCGTCCTGATGGTAAATGCGCAAGACATTCTAAGCGTAAAGGAGGCCATTGAGCTTTATAACACTCACGATTTGGAGGAGGTAAAACAGAGATTGGAGAATAAAGGCTATCATTTTTATAGTACAGACAAGGATGGTGGCTATTGGTGGTATAAGAACTGTGATATGACAGGTTTCTTTCATCCCGGTTTGGCCGGTTATACTTCGAGCGTCATTCGCTATTCTCCTACAAACAACGACATCGGATTACAGTTGCAACTCTTTGATAACATCCCAGTCAAAAATATAGAGCAGCAACTTGAAGACATGGGTTACAAATGGAAAGGTACAGGAACAGGGATGGGAGCAAGATTGTTTAAAAAGAACCTAAAAAACAATAGTGAACATCCAATATACTTTGTTGACGAACAAGCGTATGCGTATGAATTTTATGGCATGGCTTGGGTTCTTATTGTTGGAGGTGAACTATGTCCAGAATCCCTAAAACATGAACCAGAACATGTCAGTGGGTCATGGAAAAAAACACAGCAGGCAGAATCTTCCAGAGGTCAAGGATTCTTGTCAAAAATACAAAAGATTCCAATAGGACTGATATGGGATTCATATGGTATTTATGCCATAGGGGTAATAATAATGTTGGTATTGTTGTATTATTTGTGCATTGTCTTGAAGAACGACTTTATTTTGTCCTTAATCCGCCTAACTATACTGACACCAATATTCTATTTCGTTATTTATTGGAGTATGCATATAGGTGTGTGCATTGCCATGTTGAAAGAAATGATGCCAGATTGGAGAAACATGTTCATTGTCATTAATGGTTTTTCCGTTGTAGGTTTTATATGTCACATTATAGGCATGTTTTGGAATGCCGTATGGTGCGGAGCATCTATTGCAGCACCAATCATGGGCCTAATGTGGCTGGGCATTAATCACTCCAAAACTAAAGCTGGAAGATTCCTTTATTTTTTTGTTCTTTCTGTTTTAGATGTATATGCTATAAAACGCTCTTACCAATGGGTAACGACAATGGCAGAACCTGCAAACAGGCTTTATCTTGTTGATTTTCGGTTTGAAGAGATGTATGATTATTGGATTTTGTTTTTCGGACATCTGATAGGAGGTCTACTGGCTTTGTTAGCATCATATTATATTTATTTGGACGCCATCAAACACCCTGAAAAATATAAATGAACAGCGAATCAAATTATAATATTTGAATACAATGTAATCATTCGGAGAACAGATCTGTTCTCCGAATATCTTATTCATCTAAATAATAGGTTTTCTTTTCAATCGGGGTCAACGGTCGATCCTTATAACGCTCACGTGTCTGATCGATAAGATACTGCAGGGGAAGGAATTCCCATTTATAAGTATAATAATTCGAGACTGCAACAATCTGTTTCCCATCATCTGAAAAGTAAGCATTATTAAAGTAATCTGCTTCTATGGAATAGACCTGAGCTTCAGTCTTAACATTCCAGATTAAAATGGTATCTTGGGATATACCTGTGAGCATGTATTGACCATCAGGACTGTAATCTACGCAACAAATATCGTCCAAGAGTTCAGCATCTAGATTACACTTGATTTGGGATTTATCGATACTCACTTCGGTTATCTTATTCATACACCTCTCTTCTGACAAACATTTGCTATCATTACAATCCCATATCTTAACAACTCCGTCTTCAGAACAGCTAACAACAGTCTTACTGCCAGAGCTTACAGCCATTGAATTGATTTCGCCCATGTGGGCGCCAAGTGTCCTGTTTAATTCAAGTGTATCCAAATCCCATAAATCAATACTCTTTTCTGAAGCAGTAACAACTTCAAGATAGTCGCTACTATAATATGCACATTTAGGACTACGTTGGCTCATTTTGATAGTATCTTCGATCTTGCCAGTGACAGGATCTAATATCTTAACAGAATTGCTACATGCAATCAGTATATCGTCCTCATCCTCTGAAAAAACAGCAGAAGACACACCTAATGAATCAACTTCAACACTAAATAGCAACTTCTTGTTGGGAATATCCCATACAGTCCCATAATGTTGAGACGTTATGAACCCGCTTGCTACAAACAATTTCTTTCCCGATGGGCTTATTGACACCACTTCATTTGGCCATTGGGGCGACTCAAAAACAGACAGAAGTTCGCCAGACTCAACACTCCAAATTAAAACATATCTAGATGGACCGACAGAGGCAAGCATATTTCCATCTGCACTCAATGAAACATCTGTACTATAGTGGGGCTCCGTCTTTATTTCGGTTTTTGGTATGGTAACAGGAGAAAACATAAAATCATATGTCCCCATATCAGGCCGTGGAGATGTGGCAGTCTTCTTCTCTTGTGAATCTGAATTGAAGAACGACATAAAGCTGTCAAGTTTTGTCTGGCTTTTGAGGGAAGTAGTGTCTACATTACGTGGGCACTTGACTATTTTATGAGCTATCTCATCTTTCACCTTAGTTTCCTGCATTGAACGGATTAATTTACCCGTATTAGGATCCCAAATGTTAATACATCCGTCTCGTGCTGTGGAGATAATATGATTTCCATTTGGTGAGTACAGTACCTTATAGACTCTACCTGTATGGCCTTTTAGAACATTTTCAACTACCCCATTCTGCCTATTCCATAGTAATATCTCGTTGTTATCAGAGTCTGTGGCTATCTGCTGTCCATCGGGGCTGACAGCCACCAATGATGCATTATGTTTTATAACAAACGTATGTGCATTGACAGCAATGCGTAGCGCATATTCTGCTTCTGGAACGTAGGGACGACCTGGATTAGCCAGGTCTTTTGGTAAGGCTTCTAATGCTAAGAGTTGGGCAATATAGCCATCTGATTGTGAGGTCAGTCTTGATTTCTCTGCCATCATTCGGCTTCGCATCTTTAGCAGATTGCCCCTCTGCTCATTAAGTTTTCTCTCCTCCTCTTCCTTCTCTCTTTCGTAACGATTCCACAGAGCGTCGAAACCAACACCGAGCATACCTGCCACGATTTTGACAAATGCGACATCACGACCATTCTTGCCTACGTCACCTCCAAGACGTTCTTCGTCTTTTGGAAGGCCGAATAGTGCTGGTGGGAAAAATTCTGAAGGTGAACTGCCCTCAACGATGAACGGGAAAATACGGTCGACCCTTCCTGAAGTGATGAAAGACTCTACCTCTTGATTTACCCAAGTGGATTTTGCTGCTTGTGGTGAACAGACAACAATAAGATTCTGCGAATGTTCTAGCGCTTCCTTTATCTGTTTGGGCAGATTTCCTGCGCTAAGTTCGTTAATATCACGAAACACGGGCCGTAGGTCCTGTCGCACGTCACTACGCCCATTAAATGAAGCAGGCAAGTGATAGTGTTCTAGTTCGTGCTGTAACCATATCGCCCATTCCACATCCTCGCTTTTATAGCTTATAAATGCGAAATAATCTTTCTTCCGTTCCGCTATTGTTTTAATCATACCATTCCTAATTGAAATTCTTATTCATTCTGGATAGCCTCGTAGAATAATTCTAACCAGTGGTGTACCTCTTAAATATTTTCATCTCCTCTTGCTTGGCCATCATAGCGAAATCGAGCCCTACATCAGCGAACTCCTTAATAAGGATAGTGTTCTCTAAGAACGTGGCAGTGGTATGAGCCAAATTCCGTCGAAGGTTCTCCCTGTCATGTTTACTATCTTTACTTACAACCGTATGTGTGGCAACTGTATTATATATTGTGCTCAGACTCTCGCGATTGGCCATTTCTGATTTTACTTTGGGAGCAATATAGTTTTCGAGGAAAGAAGCAAAAACTCTGATGCCTGTATCACCAGTAAAATATTCGTGTGTTGTAGTTAGCAAAAACAGGCTGACGACATCCATCTGGTTAAGCCCCATCTTACTGGCTACAATCTGGAACAGATATACCTCTTGTGGAGCAGCATAACCATCGGCACCAATTAATTTGATAAGATTGCGTAGATACCCTTCCCTCTCTTCTCGGCTGCTTGGCATCTCATTTTTCACGTTTTCATAACCGCCTCGCAATGACACCAACAGTTTTGACTCGTCAATACCCTCTAACTTACAGATGGTACTCATGGCCTCTTTTTCCTCTGGAGTAACCTCACCATCAGCAATAGCCATAGCTGTCAAGTCGCGAGCCAGTTTGAATTCTGGCTCTGTGACTGCACTCAGAAATCTATTAATGATACTCATTCGAATCCGACGGTGATATAATGTCTTACGAAATTGTTTATGATAACAACACCTTCGTCCTTACTGATGCGGTTATCATTTATCTCATCAAGAACGAAAGACAGCAACTGCATTGGATTAACTTCCAGTTTCTTGGCAACAACTTCGATAATATGAATTTCTATTGAAGGGTATTTCCCGTCCGCACTCATCATTCTAATCAGGTGCAGCAAATACTTTTTCTTCTCATCAGTTGAGCGCAACTTCTTTTCCCTAGCCCCCTTTTCGCGGATTGAATCCATCATTTCAACAACAGAGACACCTTCCGTCTTGCAGATTTCAAGTATTGCCTTCTGTTCTTCTTCGCTAAACTCATGGTCAGCAATAGCAACCGAAAGCAGATCACGCATTAACGTCCTTTCTTCCGTGCTCAAATCATTAGTAAACCAATCTACTATACCCATTGTTTTAAGTTATTAGTATTTTTTGCAAAGATGCAATTATTTTAAAAACATAGCACACTTTTTCAAAAAAACTTGTAGCTTTCAAAAAAACGTTGTATTTTTGCCAAATAATCTACAATAATTGAGATATGGAACCTGTTAATGAATATTTGTGGATAATAATTGCGATGATGGTGTCATTCATCATCTCACTGTTTGTTTTCTTTAAAGCTAAGAGAAAATGGACTGGTTGTCTCTTGCAATTATTCACATTCATAGTACTTTTTATGGTTTCTGGATTTATATTTGCGATGTTTCGTGGATGTGTAGATTCATCTAATGAATCAGAAGCTATGGTTGGCATCCGGTTAATTGAAGAGGATCGAGACTGTAGATTTGAAACCAAGTGGTGGATGAAGCCCGACAACACTTATTATTATGAATTTGAAAAGGAGAGTAATCATCACCAAGTAGAACCATGTGGGAATGATTCATATAGTGATAAGGGCACCTTTACACGCATAGATTCAATATATGCCATTAAAGCAAATATCAATCCAAACTTGGTCATCTATTTTGACCTAGACTGTCAGAAGGTGACGCCTATTTATAATAACGATACTATAGAGGTAATCAGTACCGACTGGAATCTAATAAAAGAATACTTTAAACAGACCAAACAAAACAAATAGGCTTTCTTTTTATTCATTTTTCTGTTATACCCTGTCCCCAAAATGAGACAGGGCTAATGATATCATAATACTTAATCCTCCTGGATTGCCTCGTAGAATTTCTGCTGGGCTGCGCGAAGCATATCAAGACTACGGGGAACAAAGTCGGCCAAAACAGGAGTACTGTCTACCAGTACCTCGAAGCCTACCCAAACGGCGTCGGGGATAGGTGTGTAAGCTTTTACGACCTTAAGGTCAGAATTAGTTTGATTAAGCGCTTTTAGCACTGCATCACGATTCTCGTCGGTAACTTCAAAGATGTTTGGCATCATCAGACGGAAATACTGCTCGTCTCCTTCATCATAGAAGAATACGAATGTCTTGCCCTCACACTTGAAGTCCAAACCATATTCAGTCTCTTTAGGACAGAACCCCTCTTCGCGAAGGTAATTAAGCATCAATTCTTTTAAATTCATAATAGTAAGTTTTTAGTTATTTAAAATTATACAAATCCAATCTTTGGTAACGAGTTCTTGCGGCTTACACCTTCCATCTTGCAGCGGATATCCTCATACAGTTTCACAACATCTTTATTAATAGAGGGGCGAATACTACTGATTGTCTCTTCAAGCATCTGCTGGGTTATAGACTTATCACTGAACGCTGCACCCATAGCAGTGTCGTTAACTATATATGCTATATCGCTGGCAATATATCCATCGGTGAGTGTAGCCAACTTCTCTGCATCTATCTCGTCGCATGGTCTGCCATCCAGATGCAACTTAAACATCTCCCTGCGTGCCTCTGCATCTGGCAGGGGTACATAGATTTGGCGGTCAATACGTCCAGTACGTAGCACCGCAGGATCTATCTTGTCAGGACGGTTACTGGTAGCTATCACAAAAATTCCACGCTTAGAGCAGTTATTGAGCTGGGTAAGAAACTCGTTTACCTCGCCTGCTTGATGATCATTACCGGCACCAGACCTGTCGGGTACAAAAGCATCGAACTCATCAAAACACAGGATAGTAGGAGCATTAGCTTCGGCCTTTTTGAATAGGTCCGCTATCTTGCCCTGAGTGCCATGGATAAAGATACTACCCAAGTCGCTTGCTTTTACCAATATAAAATTAAAGCCTGCCTCCTCAGCAAATTTCTCTGCAAAGAAACTCTTACCACATCCTGGCGGGCCATATAAAAGCATTCCGTTTGGTGGAGTAAGTTTATACTTTGCGGCTCGTTCCTTATCCTTTAGGATAAAGATTACTTTTTGCTTCAGCAGATTCTTCAAATCGTTCATACCGGCAATATCAGCAAAGCCATTGCCTGTGCCTTTTTGGATTTGAACATTTGCCTCGGTTGCATCTTTCTCTTCATTCTGAGTAGTATCTTGCTGTGATGATTGGCGGAATGATGAAGAGTTTGAGTCTGTATTTGAGTCTGATTGCTCAACCTTACTTGGATCATTAAGATCGCCAATCAAGACTTCTGCATCTTTGTAATTGCAGACACCATTTACAGCCAGTCCTTTTTCAAGTATTCGCTTATATCCTTCATCAATATCACCGCAATCCAACGGCTGCTTGCGCTTTTCCTTGACTATAGCTATGCGCTGCTTTCTGTCAGAATCAGCAGGGAACTCAACATTCCAGGGAACTCTGCCTGTAAGCATAGTATAGAATACTGCCAAGGCAGAGAACAAATCTGTTGACTCAGAATACAGACCGACAAAAGTTCTGTTAGCCTGATATGCGACTTCCAAATCAGACGTATCGAAATATGGAGCACCTCCTACAGGTTTGGATATATGACTCATGTCTATTAGTTCGGCAGTAACATCTGTCGAAGTTGAAATCATAATATTCCTAGGAGTAATGTCGTTATGATACAATAGCTGATCGTGCATATACTTAAGTCCATCAAGTATTTCGCGCAATATCTTGACAGCAAGCTCCTGCGGTAATTTGCCTTCGCGCGTACACTTGTCGGCAAGGAGTTCGCCGTGGAAATAATTAGTTATCACATATTGGCACTTGCCTACGCTCTCTGTATCAAAACTACCTGATGATATAAACGAGATGATGTTCTTATGACGGAGTTTGCTAAGAAAAGCGATACTCCTTACTTGCCCATCATCATCAATCATCTTTTCTGGAGTGTTCTTTATTATAAAAAGTTTCAGGAAGAATGGATTGCCGTTCTCGTCGTCAACCCTATACGTCTCACAATAGTTGTTTTCCTTGATGAGACGCGTCACCTCGTATTTGTCTATTTTTTGTTTATTAGCAAGTATTGCCATAGGTTTTCAGTTATTTATATGGTGCAAAGATAGTAAAATATTAAAAAACAAAACACACTTTTTCAAAAAAACATATATTTCTTGATACAAAACTACACATTCTACCAAACTGTTTTGTTTCTATAATACTCCCATTGTTTTTCAGCTTCATCCGCCTTTCTCTGGTAGTCCTCATATTCTCTCTCGAATATCTCGGCACGGTCAGCATTGTTCCTTGCATCCCTAAGGTAAGATTCATCATCTAAATCATGAGCTTTTCTCAAGCAATCTGCCTCAAACTCTCTATTTGTTCTAGCTTGGGATTTTGCATCATCAGCCTTACGATGATAGCGTTCATATTCATCACGCCAATACTCTTCCTGACGTTTATTCTCACTACGCTCAGACTCTTTCCGCTCTTCCTCCTTCAAACGCTGCTGTTCTTCATACTCTCTTCTACGCTCCTCGTAATCATCTCTTCTGTTATCGTAATCATCATCGTCATCAATATCGTCATCTATTTGTTTTTGTTCAATCATTGGGGCACTACCACCATAATTATAATCCGATGGATTATCATAATCCTGAGAATTATTTTTAGTTTTTCTATTATCATCACCATTGACAACTCCCATAAAGGCTAGCACCACGACGCCCCATCCTAATATATAACCAAGAGTAGGAAATCCGAAAAGACCAAATAGAAATCTAGCCACAACAGGAACAATGATTGCAGCAATCACTATTCCGAAGAAATCTTTCAACGAGATATTCCTGTTAAGTTTTCTACCAATCACATAAGCCACAATAATTCCCAATAGCCAATACAGCAACGGTCCTGTAGGCAATGTATAGCTTTTTGGGGGTGTAGTTTGAGAGGGCTGATATGTAACTTCCTCTACATACTTAGAGGAAACGAATCCTCTTTGTCCGTTATATGTTATCTCCACCCACTTTCCTGTACGTTCTCCTTCAACAACATCTCCTTTCGACAATTTGCACACAATGTTTGCCTTTGCAGAAGGCCTTTCTCTAACATTTAAGCGCTCAGCTGTGACACGATAAGACATCGCATAAATACATGTAGAAAGAAACAACGCAATAATTACAAAAATTAATCTAACATCTTTTTTCATAAATCTATTTTAGTTTATATTACTAATTCCAATCATTAATATCAGCTGTAGCCTCGACTTCATCCTCAATGTTATCTGGCAAGGAAGGAAAGAAATCCATGCCAGTAATGCGTTCTACTTGATCTATTGAGTTGTAGTACAGATCACGTTTCTTTGTGCCATCAGTGTTCCTGACAATGAAGCCTATGCCCTTTGGAGTCCCATTTAAGCAGAGCACTACTTTAAAGAAAGCTTCAGGAACCAGGACTTTATTTACACCTATTACTTCATGCTCCCTATTCATAAAAACAGGGCCACATATAATATATATATCACCGTATTTACGCGCCCAATTTCTGCAATCCATTTCAATACTATTCCATAGGCCGCTATTAAGATTGGCATTTTGAGGACAAACGTTAACAAGAGAAAAAGTGTCATACATAGCTCTCTCATCCCATTTATTATCTCCCGCCGGACACATATGCCCTCGAGACCACCCACTACCTCGATAATCGTCTGGGGTTGCCCTAGGTTGTGGCACCTCGTCATCTTCATAGAAATTGTTCATTCTCTTATAAGGGCCATCCGCATGATTACCTGACAAATTCCATGCAACCCAGTTGGGGATCTTTGTATTTTTATTATATGAAGTGATGTAGGATGTTTTCTGCAATATTTGCTCAGGAACACCTTCAAGAGGTTTGGGTGTACAAATACGTATAACGTCATCTGACATTATAAATGTCGAGCTTACCTCTGGAACGCTTTCTAGCTCCTGAATATCAGTATTATCACTATTCGAATACAGTATACTATATTGACCTTCGCTTACTCTTTGCCCACTACAATGAATACATGCACGAAGAGAAATACAGATAGTAATCCCTAAAACGATAAAAACCAGGAAGGCAATGCCCACAAGGAATAAGCCGCTATAACGAGTTTTCTTTCTTCTCCGCCGATTCATCACTAGTCTAATATCACTTCATCGACTGTTAGTGTCTGTAGTCGAAGACCAACTATCTTATATACTGATACAATATTCTCGGAAATTGGAGTGTTAGTAAAATGCTGGGGATATGCAGCATTCCATGCTTGCTGTTCTGCAGGATCAGTGTGAATAAACAAGAACCTGGCCTGCGGTTTCATTACTGCAGTTTTCCTAATCTGACAGAATGGTACCGACTTAGTATCAAGCACAGGCAACAGATTCTTAGCAGATGCGTATTCCTTATCAAGATAAGGATAATCCTTTGTTTCGAAAATATGACGAAAGACCGTAAAGTCATTCAAAAGAGCCTCAATATGGACAAGTACTTGCTGCTTAATGTTGCGCTTATATGCAATAATTGCTTCATCATCCAGTTTAAAGCCTTTGAAGTATTCATAAAGATGCATATCTTTTGTTATCTCATCTTTACTATCTTCAAAGTAGCAGTCAAGTTGTTTGTTTGAGAGAAGAGGTATGAATGGATCCTTAACCAACGGTTCCATCACATCAAGTCCCTTTTGCTCTTCTTTATACCAAGTAGCTAGGTTACCGATATAAGCCTTCATGCCCTGATAAGTCTTATCAATAGAGGCTTTTAATGTAAGGAGTTTATCGATTACCATACCTGCGACATGCATTTTCATCTTCTGCTCGTTGACTTGGTTTTCTATTGCGCGAACCTTTTGGGATAAGTTGGCAGACATCTCCTCGTAATCTATCTCCAATTTGCGACGTTGACTCTTTGCCCACCACCAATAGAATATTAGAATAATAGTGATGACACCAAAGATGCCAGCCAGGATATAGCACCAATCGTTTTGGAGCCAATCAACAAAATCGTCGTAGAAAGATGCCGCAACTCCCCATATCACAGCAAGAATCAGCATGGAGCCAAGCATATACAGTCTTGTTTTCCAAGAAGTAGAGTCAAATTCTCGGAGAGCAATTCCTCGCTCTGTATTGTTGATATTATCTCTTTTCTTTTTTAGATTATCAATCTGTTCGCCTAACACTCCCATATGACCTTCAAGTATCTGTGTACGTACAGACTGCTTACCTAGTGTCTGCATAAGCATCTCGTAGTTCATCTTTACTTGAGCATCTTCCTCCTGCATTTTTCTGAGATGAACCTGCTCCTCGTCTACGAGGTTGCTTATAACAAAACGCTTTATGACAGCATCGCTCATATTAAACTGAACAGTCTGTTTGCTACCAGTGCCACCACCACTGACTGTAATCTTCATGTCGTTGGGATAGCTGACATCAGTAATAATACATGCCATACGGTTCAATTCCGGATCGCTTATATAAGAATAAGGTATATAGCAATAGCCATCATCACCAAAATGCTTTCCCCATGAGTTGCGAACTAAGAAGAACTTTGTATCATCAGAATAGCCGACAACTACCATAGCATGATAGCCAAAGTCGCCCGATTCTATTTCGTCAGCAGTTGGACGTTTTACAAATCCTGATGTTGCTTGGAACGAATTATATATCTTAAGCGAAATGGCCACAGGATATCCATCCTGTATGGCAGACCTTATATCCTTTAGGTCTACATTTACATTGAGAGCCTTGGTTATACGACGCCGTTCTCCATCAAGATAAGCCTCATCAGAAGGAATATCACTTAACGAATGGGAATATGGATGTAAAGATTCTGTGCAAATTCCCTGAACGCCAATATTAGAAATGACATCTTGATAACTACTACCAGTATCTTCAAGTTCTTTTCCATCAAGATGGCGGACATTATAATATACAAATGCCTCTGAAAGATCTGTTTCTTCTTTCTGGAATCTTTTGAGGATATACTCATATATAGAGGAAATAGCGAATACAGTACATGCACCTATCTGTCCCTGATCCTTTACCTTAGTAAAATACTCTTTAAGATTGACACTATTTTCTCTTACCTCTTTTGCTTCATATGTTTCGTTAAATCTCAGCTCTTCGTGCTGAATATCGAAATGATAGACTGTGTCCTCGAAAACAAAGCCATTCTCAGTCAATCGTTTACCACTATCCTCCGCAGCATGAGTCATCGTACCGATTTCCTCAAGCTCCTTACTCTTCTCGCGAATGTAGTTTGTAGACTGGCGTATTGCATTACGTAATTTCTGAAGTCTCTCGATGGGCAGCGAAACATACCCTTCCTCATCTGCACATAAAGACCCTAACGGACCATATATTATTGTATCCTTCTCTTCCGGGTCATCAGAAGGTATTTTAGATACACAAGCATTATTTGACTCAATGAAGTAGTTTGCGACCTCCTCGTCAAGATTATCAATAGTTAATTGGTGGTCGGAAAACAGATTACCCTTTAACAGTGCATCATCATACCCCAACACCATAGCCAAGATGCCTTGCTTCTCAGGAAGAGAATACTGAGGGTCTTGTATAAACGAAGTCAGGTCGTAGGATATCTCCTTGAACTTCTCGTCAAGTGGTGCTGCTGTTTGAGCGATTATTGTCTCTTGATCTGTATTCCGCCTCCATAATGGTGCAATAGTCTGCTGATAGAAATCCGAGAAGAAGTCCTTATGCTTAGTCAAACATGCATTAGCAATAATGGCAACCTTATTCAAATCCACCTCTTCGGCTGTAACATCCTCGCGCTCCATTATCCGAAGGTAAGCACGACGCAACAGATAATTCTCGAAATAATACTTGTCGAGATTCATCACAGATAATCCAAGCGCAGTTGCCAGATGCTCCCTATCAAATATACCTGCTTGAGTAAATACAGTGTTATACTTCTCTACACATACCAGAGCAAGTTCGCCTAATATACGCAGTAAGGAGTCTTGGTCGAGATTAAGTGCATAACCATCACTATTGGTATTCTGCATTACGACAATCTGTTCAAGAGTATTTTGTTCTAACTTTAAATCAGAGAATTTCTTAAGCATCTTCTTTTGGAATGCCTTCTTTTTCTCTTCTTCGTCAGCAGTGATATCTCGGAACTCTTCTGGAGAAATAATGCCACCCAAATTCTCACACAAGCCCAATATCATAATGGTATAGTGAGACTGGATATTGCTTGTGGCCATAATTATGCGTATTGCCTCCTCACACGCTTTGGTATCGTACATAGGAACTACCAGAGACAATAATAGGCTATTGCTGTCACCTGGATTATTGATGGTAACAGTGCTCTGATGAAGATCTTGGAAGAAGTGTTGCAAGTCTAATACTCTATCATTACCTGTAAGAGTCTTAACCTCCTCCAATTTGGTGTTATACAAATCTTGCATCGTAGAGACAAAGTCGAATGAAGTGCTTCCGTCTCTAACAGCCTTTTTAATCTCAGTTTTCCCATCCTCGTAACACCAAGTCATCGAGGTAAAGTATGAAGAAGCATCGGCCTCTCCATACTTTAGTATATACTTGCCAAGACGAGCCGTATAAAGCTTCAAGTCCTGACCGATAAGAATCGTCGCGGTGTGTCTCATAAGCAATTAAGCAGCATAAGTTTGTATTTATTCTAGGGTCTCAATAAACTTTAATTCTTTCTCCATGAGGTCGGCAATCTGCTCATTGCCTCTTGACAGCAATTCTTCGTTGTCCATAAACAGCTGTGAATACTTCTCGCGATAATTTGCCTTGACATCAGCACGCAACTGTTTGATGGCATCCTGACCATGATCCTTATGCCAGGTTGTTACGTATTCTTTGAACTGAGGACGTAGGGCGAAGATATCTGCAACAAAGGCGTTAAAGGCATCATTACGATATGTGGCCAATTCTACCCAATAGTCAAGCAATGCCTTACCAGTGTTCTTGTTCTTCACATAATACTTGCCATTCTCATTCTTTATCAGTCCAAATACAAGTCCACGTACCCACATTTCAATATCTCTAGAACCATCCTCTTTTACAGGCTCTAACGAGAAGTTCTCCTTCATCATCCTATTATATAGGTTATAGTCGAAATGAGAGAATATAGTACTGTTCTTGTACTTTTGACGATAACTTTCCAGCGATCCGATAAAATATGCTGGCACAACACCTATCTGATTATAAATGATAATACGGTCGTTCATTCCAAGACGAGTAAAGTTTATCTTCTCTCCACCAGCAAGACATTCCAAACGGTTGTTTTCACTAAGAATAGTACTTTCCATAGGAACTCCCACGTATGTAAAGTGTGCCACTCTATATCCAACTTCGCCACGAGTATTAATACTAAGAAGTGGAGAAGCCTTGCTAAGAGCCATACGAAGGATTCGATTTAGTTCATCTGGATTCTCCTTATCCATCTTCTTCATTACATCGTCTATAGTAGTGTTTGCCCACTTCTTTGCTGTTGGCAAATGTCGTGTATAGCCAAGTAATGCGTTCTCGATCTCGTCTGTTGGTTTTGTATCTATCTCGTAGAACTTTTCTGTATATGGCAACTTGCCCAAGAAGTCAACAATCTGGATCTCATCATCATTAATAACAATAGTATTAATAGCCTGCTTAGCCAGATCAATTTGGAACGAAGCAGAATTATTACGACTGACGTTATTCTGGAGTGCAGTTATCTTATTAGTAAACGAAGTGTTAACTGCTTTCAGTTTGTTTTCAATATCATTAATTTTGAGTTTCTCTTCGTTAATTGCCTGTAGCAAAGCACTAAAGAATGTGATTGCGCCATCTCTGCGCTTCAATTCGCGAATATTTATAGCGAGAGCCATACCTGCCTCACAAACATTAGCACGAAGGTCTTCTACCGTACTCCTCTTCTTAAAGAAACGGCCACTTATCTCCTTCAGGTCAGCACTTGCTACCTTTATTGCATTCTGTAAGCGTGGCTGTGCTTCATTGAGTTTGTCTTTCTCTTCATTCATCTCGCTGAGGAAGAGATTAACCTGACTCTGGAGACCTTCAAGGACATCGTTAGCCAAACCTACTCCACATTCCTGGTTGATACTCTTAACTATCAGACTATGAAGTTCTCTTAAAACGCGTGTCTTTAATTCAATCACTCGATTCTGTACCTCTTCGTCTCTTGGACGAGCCGCTTCGATAAATGCATTAACCGAGTTCTCTGCTGCCATATCGTCATCAATATCCTCAAGCGGGTATTTGGGGTTCTTAGGCAACAGAAAATCAATCACATTATCATTTTCAGCTCCACCATTCTCGCGAATATTAACCTCTGGAGAATCAATCCAATTATTGACAATCATATTAGCGTCTTGGCAGCTGCTAACCATGCGCTGAATAATACGCTGAGCATTCTTCAAGGCATTGATTTCGCACATATCCTTGCCTCTGAACAAGATCTCGCAAGACCCCATACCACTAACCCAGGCACGCTTATTACCAACCATGCCATCGCCATTCATGATGCTCTTTTCGACATTGTCTGTTACAGAATCAACTGAACCAGAGAGTTCTCCCGATGATGTAACAAGTGCTAATGAAATCATCTCTGCAAGTTGGTCTATATTGCTATACGAGTCGCCACTCTTATTCTTATTGTCAATAAAGAAAAATGCCGAGAATGGCCTGCTCTTCACCTCTTGAGTACCAGTCACATAGTCAAATTGCAAACCTTCTGTACCATTCAGGTGCATGAAGTAGTCAAGATCAATGATGCTACCATAGGTATTTGGTTTAACTCGGTCCATGCCATATTGCGACATGGTTTCAAAAACATCCGGCAGAACAGCATAACCAGTAACCTTACACTTACCTAAAGCATGCCGGATAACATATGCCATATTTATAAATGTGCCAGCACCAGTACCTCCACTCATAGAGAATACCATGTGTACCTCTACATCACCTACAAAATCCGCATCATATTTAGGATTAGTCCTTATATTAGCATCGGTAATACGTCCAACTGCATCACGAACTTTATTTGCAAGATTCTCAAAATTGCAAGTAAGTGCAAAACGACCATTACTACGAATCTGGCCAGCACCTTTTGTCATAGCAGTAAGCGCAAACACATTATCAGGATGCACCCATCCGAAGTGTTGTTTACTTGTAATATATGCAGCTTGGGCGTCTTCTACCTGAATAGGGGTTTGCTCATTGGGAGCTAATGATATTGGCCCGTGCGTACTAGGTAGTTCCTTCTTATATGCATCACCATCGGTATCTATTCCTAAGAAACCAATCATTGGTGGCACTTCACCATAAGTTTCGACAAACATTTTCTTTGTGTGCAGAAGGGCGTTCATACCTGTTCCGCCAAGACCTACATAGAGGCATCTCTTGATTTTTGTAGCCATAATATTAATGTTTTAAGTTTTTACTAATTGATTGTCAGCTTTATCTTTGTATTATCATTTGTATTCTCTACGACATAATCACTTGGAGCTTTCAGCATAGAGGTATATGGATCGAAAACATAATCCTTTGTACGCATAACTCTCAGAGTCTTCTTCTTAGCACCTGGTTCAAAAGCTAATGGCGAAGTCCAAATATCATTCTTCTTATATATGATTTCTCCTGTAAAAATCTTGTTAATCAAACTCTGCTCCACTTTCTTATTGGTAAACACAACTCTGCGTGCTCCCTTCACATTTACTTTTGCGAAATATGGTTCGTTAATCTGAATGGTTTTAACACCGATTGTAGGATAGATAAGATGCTTAACTATCAAGAACCATAGTAATAATGCAGCCAGAATCAAAATTCCCAACCACATCAAAATCGTCTGTAGAGGATTCCAATTAACGGCATACTTAGCACGCAAAATCAACTCATATTGATCTACAGGTTGATCGTTTATGTTGTCCAATTCTTGTTTGGCAGCAGCTTCTATTGCAAAATAACGCTTTCCTTCTTTTGCATCAGGATTGAACACAACAGACAGAATACTAGGGGTTTTGTCGTTAGCTTTGAGCGTAATAGTATTACTACTCAAACGCTGACCATTATACAACAACTGGAAATCCTTTCCTCCATCATTATCTTTAATCTGCAACTGAACAACCGAGCCATCTTTTCTTGCCTCATCATTAAATATAGCCTTAAGATCGACACTAAGTGTATCAGGATCACCAGCTCCCCAGAATAAGAAACTATCATACCAAGTGGCCTTACCCATATAAGTCTCCTCAGATAACATTTCCAAAGCACGCTCAGGTTTATTAGTCATCTGTACCTTAACAGTTGGGTTTATAACACTTACTTCATTAGATTGAACATCAAAAGTAAAATTGTAAACCTCTGGAAGTGCAGCATTTATCTCCGAGATAGGTTTTCTAGCAACAATTTGCACAGGAACTACCCCACCCTTTATCTTATTATCAACAACCCTGACATCGAAATAAGGGTCTGTACAAACAGCCTTTGCAACATAATTACCAGCAGATGAGAAGCCAATCTTATGGACTCTATTGAGATTTAGAGTGTTCGCATAAATAATAAGACCATTATCAAATCCGCCAAAAACAGGGATACCTTTTGAGGCATCTATAATAAACTCATTATCACATATATCAATAACCTTGGCAACTCCTTGGTCAATGGCAGCTTCAGTTAACTGTACATAAAATGCATATGAATTAGGATACTTACCACACCAATCACTAAGTTTTTTAGCAACTGCAGCCATTCCTTTTACATTGTCCTTTCCATCTGTCAATAGGATAATGTAGTTATCCTTATGCAAATCAATGTATTTATCTGTAGAATCCCAAGCATCACATATATTGGTGTTTGTAACATTCTTAACATGCTCTTGCAGTTGTTTATCAATTTTGTTCCAATCTAAATCATTGGCATCAAAACTAAACGCAGGCAAAACCTTTCCTTGGAACGGAACTATATGCAAAGTTGTACCTGGAGTATGTTTCTCTAATTCTTTTCTTAAATAATCTCTTGTAGGATCCCAAATCTTTGGACTCCCACCAAAACCAGTCATAGACTTAGTGCAATCCAGCACATAAATGTAATTACGTTCACGCTGAGCTAGCACTGATAGTGACATTATCAGAGACAGAAAGAGTATTAGCGTTTTTAGTCGTTTCATATCGTTCTATATTGTTTTATGTAGTAATATACTTTTAGGTGTCAACTGCAAAAATAAGCAATTATTCTGAATCTAACAAGTTTTTATTGATTTTTTATCCGATTTCTTGAAAAATATTTAGTAGAATCTGGGATTTTCAACAAGTCCACCACCTTAGGTTGAGCACGCTTGTGCAGCTTAATGCAGAAGTAGATAAGGATGGCAAAACCGCAGGAAGAAGCGAAGCTGCTAGCATTATGATTATATTCATTGCCTATATTATAATAAGAGAATTAAGTTTTTGGGATGCAAATTTAGAAAAAATATAAGAATCTGAATTAATAGATATATTGGAGGGAAAATATAAATGAAGTCTCATGCTAAAAGCAATGATGCTTAGCGATTTTGATTTGGATTGACAGCGAGTTTGTGCTGTTCTAAAGTCGATAAAGATAGTAACTGATAACGAACATCGAGAAGTATCATATCTGCTGAGATATCTTCTGCGGTAGGACCATATTTCAAAATCTTACCATTCTTGATGTTCTCACTATGGAATCTTGTAAAAATACCCGCATGGGATTTTGTGTGAATATCACGAGGTTCTACCTCTACATTGATATCTATCACCTTGCCTTCATGTTCCACATCTATAGCACGAATGTCACCTACATTCAAAATTGCTGCATTATATGAGTCACTAGTTCCTGATACGCAGTAATTTGGATGACAAGAGATGAATGATGCAACATCATTGGCAAATGTTTCTATTGCAGGACGATTAACAGAGATATATGTTTCTGCCGGTCTCAGCATAAAAGCTGTATGCTGAATTTCACCATCAACTATCCAATCGGATGCTAATATGCGAGCTACATTTTCGTTTGATGATACTATTGAGTCTTCTGATGTTTCCATTATTCAAATCTACGCATGACACTTAACAGAGTTTCTGGAGTAAAAGTAACATGGCTTTCGCCTAACTTCTTACCGTCTATCATAGCAAAATATGAGAATTCTAAAGAACCAAGACTAATCAAGGCCTTTTGCTTTCTAGACTGAAGTCCCAAAGTGGCATTTCCATCAGGAGATATTGTCCAATTCTGCCAATCAGCATTATCGGATATCAGCAATGTCGATTTGATATTACGTATTACCTGAGATGAGATTGGAAGAGCTCCATAACCATCCCAATCCTTTTGGAGCGTACTTAAATAATCAATTCGTTCATAAGCGTCAGCCAATGCGGGCTGTGTCACTTCGATAGCAAGACGCTGAGCCACTTTTTCCTTATCCTCACGGGAAATATGGACAGAATGGATATATTCCATAACATCCGAATAAGACATTATGGGATAAGCTAATGCAGGCTCTTCTACTTTTTTAAATCCATTATCTTCCATAAATTATTATTTACTATGCCGCAAAGGTACAACGTTTTTTTGAAAGAAGCAAGTTTTTTCGACCGATTTCTTGAAAAATATTTGGTGGATTCGGGGAAATTATCTACATTTGTCGCCGAAAAAACATAATTCTATCACAAAACGAATTAATTGAAGCAAAAATGAAGAGAATGACATTGGGAACAATCTGCTTTCGAGCAGTTCAATGGCAAAGTTGATCTTTGACATATTGCTACAATTTGTGATAGAGTTACCCAACTAAAGGATGACTTTATATATAATAAGGTGAGTACATACACGTGCTTGCCTATTAACTCTTGTGCCCTGATATCAAAGGGCTTTTACCTTAGTTACCATTTTAAGTTTTTGAACCATTATTTTTATTATGAACCGTAATTTGAATAGACTTATCAACGATTTTAGAAATCAGACTTATCTTACTATCTGGAAGCACATGAACGCTATGGCGGTGAACTATGCCGTCTACTCTAATCGGATAAAGGGCTTTGCCCCGTACTTAAGCAACTGTGATATATATATTTATGCCGACTCCAGGAACATGGTGGTGGTATGCGTAGACTGCAACAAGCACACACAAAAGCAGTGCTACGATGAGACACAGAACATCGACATGATGATATACGAACCGGGATGCGAACCTCGCGAAAGCACTGTGTGGAAGCTGAAGGAGACGATGGATATCATGAAGAGTCGACTGGAGAAATCCCAAGCTAGCCTGAAGGTTTACGGAATACTGCTGACAGAGGATGCCATCAACAACAGCTACGAACTGGAGGATGATTGGGAAAAGAACAACATCAAGGTGATTAGCAACTGTAGTCATCTGAACCTGCGCAGGGCGGGTGTTAACTCTGACGACGACCTGGCTGGTAAGGTGTACTTCGACATTGTGACTGACGAAAGTATTGATGCCAAGCCTGAGCCAAAGGACGAGAGCGAGGATGTGGAGTTTAACGACTTTGAACAGATGCTCTATGACTTCGTAAATGACAAGTTTGACGAGGATAATGATGGCATTCTCGGGCTGACAATAAAAGACGATACTGCCGAGGATACAGCAGATGCTCCTGCAGAGGAATCTCCCGCAGAAGAGCCTGAGCCACAGGAGCCTGCAACTCCTACAACCAAGAGTGAGACGATAGACCAGAACTTGGGGCTGAGTGTTGACATCGAGATACTGGATCCCATCGACAACCCTCGCGAGGAACTCGACAAACTGATAGGTTGCGGAGATATCAAGCGGCGTATGGACGAGCTGGTGGCGCTGACCACATACAACAAGACCATGCAAGAGCTGTTCCCCAACAGCAAGCAGCACGAGGTGTCGCTACATAGCGTATTCCTAGGTCGACCAGGAACAGGCAAGACTACTGTCTGCAAAATCTTCGGCTCGCTGCTGCATCAGGCTGGCGCATTGTCCAAGGGCCATGTGGTGCTATGCGACCGTGGTACGTTTATCGGAACTCTGTGGGGTGACGAGGAGCGCTCTGTACGTCAAGTTCTGGAAAAGGCAAAAGGCGGAGTGCTGATGATAGACGAGGCATATCTGCTGAACAGCAGGAACGATAATGACCCAGGAAAGCTGGTGCTGCAACTGCTGATGAACATACTGGCCGACGAGAGTCAGCGCGACATAGCAGTGGTGCTGTGCGGGTATAAGGACCAGATGCAGAAGCTGTTGGAGACGAATCCTGGTCTGCAGTCTCGATTCCCAAATAAGTTTGAGTTTCAGGACTTTAGTGTGGATGAACTGCTAGAGATAACCCAGACTCGCATCAGAGACTACGAGTATAGTTTTACTGAACAGGCTTGGGAGAAGTATCGCGGCATGCTGAATCAGGCATATCTGGTTCGTGACCCACAGACATGGGGCAATGCCCGATTCGTGGCCAACCAGCTGGAGCGCATATACATGCAGCACGCCACTAGATGTGTGATGCAGAAGCCTGAGGACAAGCAGGAATGGCGCCAACTGACTGCTGAGGACATCGTGCCAATAGAGGTGGCACGTCCCAAAGCAAAGATTGGCTTCTAAAAAAAAATCGCTGGGCGGGGATGCTCAGCGATTCTTTTGTTGTTATTAATTCTCATAGTCGATCTCGTGGTCGAGTTTCGAGAGGAAGTCTTCGTAGACGTCGCGCTCTACGTCGCCCATCTGGAACTCCTTCTCGGCATCCTTGCGTATCTCGGCAATCCATGCGCGACGGGCCTTTACGTAGTCCTCGCGGATGCGCTCGCAGGCTGCTTCGTCGAGCTCTGTAAGGTTGTAGTAGTCGAGAATCATCTGATAACTCCAAGCCCAACGGTAGTCGCTGTAGTTATTGTTGATCTCAGAGAAGCGATCGAGTACCTGCTGGATGTTGTCGATAGCACCATTCTTGATGTCGTCAACCAGTCGCTGTTCCTCGCTCTCAGGCAACAGCAGTCCGCTCATGTCGATCCAGCGGCCCTTGCCTACTGTGCTTACAGGGCGATCGATAGAG
>JAEEGL017305947.1_pt1 | contig 42151 bp, 37 predicted proteins | sample 9134231 | NCBI WGS metagenome assembly JAEEGL01 (sample SAMN16246548, study PRJNA631951) | gut metagenome | biome: gut microbiome; feature: rumen; material: fiber-attached | host: Bos | place: Iran: Karaj | collected 2018-10
AAAGAATAAAAAAGTCATTAGGATATTTGAGTCCTATGGAGTACAGGCATAGCCTTGGGTTAGCCGTATAGGCTGTCCAAGAAAATGTCCGCACCCTCCACTCAAATAGGGGCTGCCACACTAATTGTTTAGCGCTACAGCCCCTTCTTCCATTTTTGCCAATCCACCGCGACAGCGCTCATTTTGTGTTACTGTCTTATGAACGCGGTTTCTTTTCTTTTGCTCTTCTTATGCCCAGTGTACGTAATTGTCTTTTCTGGGTGCTTTTTCACGTTTTCCGTTGTCATCGTAACCGATCACAAGATTTCCGATCCCTTCGTAATCTCCTTCAATTCCGGCATCCTTTAATATCTGCTTTCCTTCGGGAGTGTCGAACATTTCCTTTGCTCTGTGTATCCAGCATGATGCTACGCCGAGATCCTCTGCAGCATTCATCATATTGCCCATTACAAGGCTTCCGTCGTATACATATGTCGCAACATTCCTGTCGGCAAGTACCACGATCACCTGAGGTGCTCCGTAAAAAGGATCTGTGTCGGCATTCATGACAGCTGCGTTCATCTTTGACAGTCTGTCGCGAAGTTCCTTATTCTCAACGACCAAAATGACCGGTGACTGCTTTCCCATTCCCGTAGCGGCATATGTGCCCGCTCTTACGATCTTTTCGATCACTTCCCTTGGTACAGGCTTGTCGGTATACTTACGACAGCTGCTTCTTGATTCCATTACTTCCAATGTGTCTTTCATAGTTTTCCTCCTCATTAAATATGGTTTACATAATTTTGGCAAAACTATCTATCCTTATCTCACAGGTGCTACGAAGATATCATCAACGTAGTAATCTGCATTCCCATCCGTTTCAATATAGACTTCCGCCGCTTTGAGGCCGCTTGGAAGTTCTGTTTCAAAAGAAACTTCCGTCCAGTCTCCGGTTGCCGGAACTTCCGCAAGTTCTTTTGACGGTGCACCGTCAAGACCCGCTTTTACAAACTTATCTCCGGTCTTGACGAAAGCCGTAAACTTAACCTTCATGCCTATATATGAAGATATGTCGAACTTAACGGTAGCGTCCTTTTCCTGACGCCTTACCAAAAGCGAATGGCCGCCTCCGCCTCGGCATACCTCGTCGGTCACGGTAAGCACCGGAAGGTGGCCTGCACCGCGGATTCCGGCAATGTTTGTCTTTTCTTCGAAGTTCTCGGAAAGTCCCACGAGCTTTACTTCCACATCATCGATATAGATAGGGCTCATGCTCAGACCGTCTCTATCCTTTGAGACAAATAAAAGCTGCATGGAATATACATCGTTCGGAACCTTATATCTGCCGGTAAGGTGTACCCATTCACCGCTTTTTGTATCTATCGTACCGATAACGGGGCGGGTATCGTTGTCATCGGCCTTTAAGAGGACCTCATCGGCTTTACTCTTGACCCACGCGCTTACATCTATCGTCTGTCCTATGAAATCGGTAACATCAAATGCAACTCCGCACCAGTCGCCGAAGCGGTGCTCGTTGTATATAGCCTTTTTGCCGCTGTGTGTTACTTCTTTCTGGATCACAAAGTCGCCGAAACCTTTCATCGTAAAGCCCAGTTCCTCGGCCGGCATATCGCTTTCGAAGTCGTAGAGTCTGTCGGAAAGGTCGATCTTGACCGGTTCGGGATCGCCGAGGCTTTCTTTGGTCAGCGCATAGCATAATGCGTCAAAAGAACGCTTCTTTGAAAGATCTCCCTTAAAGAGGAGCGGATCCGCACCGCGTATCCAGGAATTGTCGTCAGTAAGACCCCAGAAGGTCACGGAAGTGATGTTGGTCCCGTTTATCTTGGCTTCAAGAAGCATCTCGAAAAATGCCTTATAGAACACTGCCTGGTAATATTCCCTGTTTACGCCTCTTGCCGTACACTTGACATCAAGCTCCGTAATATGGATCTCACGCACAAGCTCACCGTATTTTATAAGCGCCTTCTTGTATTCTTCAATGTTGTTATTGTCGCTTAAATGCCCCTGCATTCCTATACCGTCGATAAGATCTTCGCCGATAATGCTCCCGTGGCCGCAGCCTTCACGTTTAAGCGCCGCTATTATCGCATCCTGCTTCGGAGGCTGGAATTCGTTATAGTCGTTATAGAAAAGCTTAGGCTTTATCGTATCCGTATCATCGGGCTTAAGCGAATATACATCCGCATACTTTGCCGCCATCTCGTCTACGGCATCATGAGCGTATTTAAATGCCCAATACATAAAATCGTCGCCGATCACCCGGTACCAGTATGTGTCACGAAGACCGGTCTTGGTCTTATCGGCAAGCTCTATGGCTTCATTAACGACATCCCATGCATAAAGAGTCTGCATATAGCCGTTTTTGTACATATATTCCATAAGGGAATAAATGTAGCTTTTAAGCCTTTTAAGCATCGTATCCCTGTCTACATAGCAAGAAGGATCAAGCTTTTCAAACCGCTTAAGCTCCGGGTGTTCTTTTAATTTTTCGGGATCCGTCGGTACGGTAACGGGCTTATAGCCCTTACAGAAAGCTTCCTTCGGACACTGACTGTGCCATACGAGCACATGGCCGCGCATCTTCATGCCGTGTTCTTTGGCCCAATCGAGCATATTTTTTGCGAAGGGATTGATCACAAAAGGAAGGTAGTCCTCTTTGGCATCCTCTGAGTTATAGCCCATGTTGTAGGCGGGTTTAAGTTCATTTGCGCATGTCATCGAAGAAAACTGCTCAAGGATAAGAGCTTCTTTATCGGGATTTCCGATCTCGTTGTTCTTAAATCTTTCGCTTCTCTTCTCGCATGCTGCGCCGATCTTGAAATAATCCCGGTAGATATCCTTAAGGATAAGAGCATCTGCATTATTCATATTGTATCCCCCAATCTACTGTGCATAACGCATTTACATATCTACTATGCCAAAAAACCGAAAAACTATCCACCTATCCGTTGCTTTTAAATTATTTCTGTTTTATGTTTTGTTGCTATAAATGCGCAAAGATAATATAATAACCCAAGGACCTATAAACCGTTTCGGAGGATGATATGGAAGTCAAATGCGAATATTGCGGGTCAATGATCCCCGCAACAACCCCCAAGTGTCCAAACTGCGGCGCGCCGAATGAAAACATGCGAAGAAGCGTCGACGGAACACCAAAAACAATAGAAGACTTAAAGAACTGGTATACGGCAATGCACCTGCCGCCCGAAGAAAAAACGCGTTTCTTTATCGGCAAGGACGTTAAAGAACCCAGAGCTTTCGGTATATACGAAAAATCCGGCGAGTACATTGTTTACAAAAACAAATCCGACGGATCACGTGCGATACGTTATCAGGGCCGTGACGAAGCATATGCGGTAAATGAGATCTATTTGAAGTTAAAATCCGAGATCTTAAACCAGAAATCCCAAAATGTCGGGAAAGCACCGGTCAGAAGCTCCGGACCCAACAAATGGCTTAAAAGTCCTTTTGCATGGTTCATTGCGATCCTTGCATTGGTACTTGCCTTCAACGGATGCAATCACAGAAACGACGGATACTATCAGACCGGCAACGATATCTACTATAACTACGGTAATACCTGGTATCAGTACGATGATGTATACGGAGATTATTACGAGACAAGTACGCCCTATTTCTCGGGCAACATGTCCGACTATAACGTCGATGACAGCTATTACAGCAATTCCCAGTACGATTTTGAAGAATCTTCCGCATGGGACAGCATCCACGACTCCGATTACTCAAACGACAGCGATTACGACTGGGATTCCGGTTCCGACTGGGATTCCGGAAGCACCGACTGGGATTCGGACTGGTGATGATATTTCAGTAAAAAATTATGAGACCGACACATACGTGTCGGTCTTTTTTATTCTATGCCGTCAAGGCGTGATCACGCAAGGCCCGGTTTGCAGGGCTTGCCGATCTTTCTCCTGTGATCGTAGTATAGTTCTTCGGTGGCGAGAGCCATCTTTGTAACGGAGAACGGTCTGTCGTAAGGGTAGGTGTACCAGGTATCCTCAAGTGTGTTTAAGTCCACGCAGTCTCCGTCTTTGAAAAGGTACTCATACTCAACATGACAGGAATACATTGACGGAACGGTCTTCACCATCTCGTAGGCCTTTCCGTCTTCTGATGTTATGTTAACTTTAAACCCATTCATGTCGTGCACAAGTGTGCCTTTACCAAGGTTTATGTAACCCCGTGCATTCGGAAGACTTTTTACGTAAACCGGTAATTCACCTGAAGAATATGTTCCTTCGGCCACTTCTCTTTTTACGTTTTCCCTCTCCCACTCATACCAGTCGGGAATATGCGAAAACCTTGTCTTACCGTCAACTGCCTTAAGTTCGCCGTACTCGGTCATCTCCCAGGTCTTTTTGCATGCGGTGCACGAAAGATGTATACCTTCGCTCTTCATCATGAATTCTTTACCGCATTCGGGACACTGATACAGTATCTTTTCAAGACCGACGGCTCTGTCCTTACAGTCAACCTTTATCTTATTGTCTTTCTGCCATTTGAATTCATCGTATTGAAACTCTTCAACAAGACGTTCGTTTATCTCGTCGGCAGACAACTTTTCGACATCCTCTTTGGTAAAGAAAAGCTTCATTGTAGCTTCGGTCGGCTTTACGTTTCTTTCATGCCTTGTGTTCCAGAAAGGATGATTGATATGATGTCCGTGGCAGATAAGCGTCACAACGGGAACACCCGAAAGCTTTATAAACTTTCCGAGTGCTTCGGGAAGCGGTGCGGTAGTGCCGCACAGCGAATAGCGGGCTTCCGGATAGATCGCCGCAATGCCCTTCTTATTAAGAACCGTTCTCAAATGTCTTATTACCGTTAAGTCGTTGGTGAATTTTCTTTTGCAGATACAGCCGATCGCCCTTAAGACCCACTCCCGTTTAAGGTATCCGTCTATGGCCACTATGTAATTGCCGAAATACGGAAATGTGGCTGTGATCGAAACGTTCATATCAAAGAACGCATTATGATTTCCCAATAGAATGTAAGGAGGTTTTACGCCCTCCATACCGATCTTTTTTATCTTTGTATGATGCTTTAATATACCGATATAACTGCCGGCCTGCGCAACGACCTTAAGTACGGGATTGCATTTGCGCGGAGGCTTTTTCATGTCAAATCGTTTAAAGTTATCGTCCATTTTACTCTTCGCTTGCTTTGATATCGGCAAGCTGCTCCTCGAGTTCTTTGATGGCGTTTCTGGCATTTTTGATGTCTGTCATCTGCTTGTCGAATTCGGGATTGTAACCGCCTTCGGCATACATCTCGTAAAACTTTCTGCCGATCGCGATGTATGAACGGTTCACAACGCCTTCGCAGGTGTCGATCTCGCCCTTTATGCGGATCATCTCTTTTGTGGTCTTGCCTTTACTTAAAAGCTTGCCCATGCGTGTGCTGAATTTATCCTTAAAAACCTGTAGATCTGCCATTTTACTCCTCCCGTTTAAAATCCGTAAGACATTTCCTTATCTTGGCTTTTGCTCTGGAAAGAGCATTGTCCGTGGACTTTTCATCTTTGCCGAGCACCCTTGCTATGTCGGTGTAGCTCATGCCCGTAAGATGCAGCTCCATGACCTGCTTTTCAAGATCGGAAAGCCTTGTATCTATGAGATTTTCTATTATCTCGACATTCTCTTTGTCGATGAGCATCGATTCGGGTTCATAATCCATTACCGACAATATGTCCTCAAGGCTTCTTACACCCGTCTCGGGATCTTCCTCCGAATACAGCGATATATAATTGTTGAGCGGTGTGTGCTTCTTCCTGCCGGAAGCGGTTACCGCCGTATACACCTGTCTTGAGATACAAAGCTCCGCAAAAGTATAAAAACTGGCATCTCGTCCGGCATCATAATCCCTTATCGCCTTAAAAAGACCTATCATGCCTTCCTGGATAAGATCCTCGGGCTCCGCGCCCAATATATACATTGATTTTGCTTTGCTCTTGACAAGATTCTTATACTTATCAAGTATATGATCCTGGATCTTTTCTTCACCCTCACGAAGCCTCATTATAAGTTCTTCGTCGGATACGCCCTCATAATCATTTAAGGCGCTGTCTGACAATTTCATACGCAAGTACCCCACATGCCACCGATGCGTTTAAGGAATCTATATCGCCTTTCATAGGGATGGAAGCTATGTAATCGCATTTTTCCTTAACAAGCCTTCCTACCCCCTCGCCTTCGCTTCCGATCACAAGTCCTATCGGACCCTTAAGATTTAAGTCATACATGACCTCGCCGTCCATATCGGCACAGACAAACCAAAGACCTCTCTCTTTAAGTTCTTCGATCGTCCGGTTTAAATTCGTAACCTTCACGACCGGAGTATAATTGAGCGCACCCGCGGAAGTCCTGGCAACCGTTGCGGTAAGCCCTACCGCACGGTTCTTCGGTATGATAACGCCGTGGGCACCCGCAAGATTTGCCGTTCTTATTATGGCTCCGAGATTATGGGGATCTTCAATATTGTCAAGGATGATCACAAACGGATCCTCACCCTTTTCTCCGGCTTTTTTAAATATATCTTCAAGCTCCGAGTATTCATATGCCGCCATTACGGCTATAACACCCTGATGCTTGCCTGTTTCCGACATCTGATCGAGGCGTTCCTTTTCGACATATTTGATCAGTGTATCCTGCTTGCGCGCCTCGCGCTTTATGGTCAGGATCGGACCGTCCTGACAGCCGTCCAATATAAAAAGGCGGTCAATCGTCTTACCGCTTCTGAATGCCTCTATGACCGCATTTCTGCCTTCTATCTTAAATTCATTGACTTCCATGTTCACTCCTTGATAAGCCCGAGTTCTTTGAACCCAAGTTTACATAACTCTAAAATCCTCTCGTTCTTTCGCGAAAGAAAAAGATAACCTATAAGCGCTTCAAAGCCCGTAGCCTTATGATACTGTGTAAGGCTTGCGTTCTTGGCAGAAGTCGCGGTCTTTGCGTTCCTGCCTCTTTTATACTGTTCAAGCTCCTGTGTGCTTAACTTATCTTCGAGAAAATCCGCGATCTTCGCCTGGGATACGGCGCTTACATACTTTACATTGTCCTTATGTATGGCATTGATACGACGGTTTCCGCCTGAAGTGACTATCGTCCTGGTCACCACTTCATATACCGCATCTCCGATATATGCAAGCGTTATGGCGGCCTCCTCTTCGGGCGGGATCGTATCAAGATCGAATTCTTTTATAAGACTGTTTAACAATTCACCGTTCAAATCGATTTCTTAAGCTCCTTTACTTCTGCTTCCAGCTCAAGGATCCTGTTTACAAGCTCGGTGTTGGACTGCTGGAGGGCCGTGATATCCTCTCTGATGGGATCCGGAAGATCGATCTGGTCAAGACTTGCCTGGGGAAGATTCTCATCGCATCTTTTAACGACTCTTCCCGGAACGCCGACAACGGTCGAGCACGGAGGAACCTCTTCAAGTACCACGCTTCCGGCACCGATCTTTGAATTGTCGCCGATCTTAAAAGAACCCAGAACCTTTGCGCCTGCGGATACCATGACATTATCGCCCAATGTGGGGTGGCGTTTTCCCTGCTCTTTGCCCGTACCGCCCAAAGTCACGCCCTGATAGAGCGTACAGTTCTTTCCTATGACGGTGGTCTCGCCTATGATGACACCGCTTCCATGATCGATAAAAAGACCTTCTCCTATCGTGGCACCGGGATGGATCTCTATACCGGTCCTTCTGGCCGCACGCTGGGATATAAGTCTTGCGATGAAATAATGTCCTTTAAGATAGGCCTTATGGGCACGCCTGTAACTTAACATTACTTTGAAACTCGGATACAGAAACACTTCAAGACTTGAATGTATCGCGGGGTCGCGTTCTTTTATTATTCTGATCTCTTCTTTAAACTGTTTTAAGAAACCCATGATCTTCACATTCTCCGCAGTGCAGGATGCATAAATATCAATAGAGCAAGGGCATTAAACCCTCGCTCTATTTTACTTCATGTTATAAATCTTGGCAATCGGGTATTTAAGCGTTCTCTGTCGCTTTCTTTTCCTTAAGCTTGCTTAATATATCGTCGTATGCAGCCTCATCAAGCTTATAGTGCTTTCTGTACAGGAAGCATGCAATGAGCATCAGGATGCACGGAATTACCGTCATGGAGATCAAAAGCCCTATCTTCTGGGCGTTGTCGACGGAATCCGTAACCGCTTTTATAAGCGTGGTCTTCTCTTCCGCACTGATGACTCCCTGGTTGGCCTGCGATTCATAATCGGAGATCCTGTTCGTATAACTGGTCACACGGGTGATCATATATGTCAAGTACGTGATTATGACGGTAAAAGAACTCGCCATCTTCGTAAGGAAAGGCCTCATAGACGTTATGATCGCCTCATCACGCGTACCCTTGTTGAGTTCGTTGTACTCGACGGTGTTGATAATGGATATCATCATGATAAGGTAAAGTCCGTACTGACCTAAGTTGGCAAGCATGAAACCTCCCGTGATGATCCAGAACTTGATCATCGTTGCCGGCATAAAGATACCGCAAAGAAGCTGGATAAGATAACCGATCGTGGCGATGAAGCCCATGAACTTTACCAAAGGCTGCCTATGGTACTTTTTGGAAAGCATCGGGTAAAGGATCATCAAAACCGCGGTGGCTGCCATACCTACGGTATTGAAGGTCGAATAAAGTCCGCCTTCGTAGCCGAATTCAAAGTAGATGTAATTGGAACCGGGACCGCCCAGAACTATGCCGTTACCGATCTGCTGAAGCAGGAATATGAATGCGATCCACAAAAGCTGGTCGTTTCCGAATATCGTGCCCACTATCTTCTTAAAGCTTACCTTAGGAGCGGGCGTATCCATATCCGAACGGTTTTCTTTTACACCGAATATCGGGAAAAGGATGAACAAAGGACACAGGATCGCGATTATCAAAGCGATGCGTCCGTATGCGGTCTTGGCGTTTCCGCCGAGTGCGAAGTTACCCGTTGTAAGCACCGGGATAAGCACCGATGCGAGCGTTCCGCCGATACCGGCAAATAAAGTAGCGCGTGAGGTCAGGCTGTTACGCATGTTGCCGTCCTGGGAAAGTGCGGGTACCATGCCCCAGTAAGAAATATCGTGCATCGTATAGGTGATCGAATAGGAAAAATAGATCACCCCGAAGAATATGATAAAGTTCCAGCCGTCAAGGTTTGTGTTGAACACAAGATAAATGACAAGGCTGGTAGCCAGAACTCCTATCAGAAGCCATGGCTTGAACTTACCGAAACGTCCTCTGGTTCGTTCGATGATGTTACCCATTATCGGGTCGTTCAATGCATCAAATATCCTGGCTGCCACCATGATGGCCGTAACCGCGCCGAGCTGGGCTCCCGTAAGCTGCTTTGTGTAGAGGATGAACAAAAGCACATAGTTGGTAAACAGTGAATAGACCATGTCTCTTCCCACTGTTCCCAGGGGGTAGAAAATGAGATTTCTTTTTTCCTGATTCATAATCGTCTCCGTTTCTTTTGTGGTTTGATTTTTTATTCTTTATCGATCCGTAGCTTCCATAAAATACATTCTTGAGTAGAAATCCTGGAAAAGCCTTGTCTCTCCGCCTATGCCGGTACCGCCGAAGGCCTGCGAAAGCTTGATGCCGGCATTGTTTAAAAGCTGTCCGCTCACCGTGTAATCTTCTTTTTCACTGTCCAGCTTTATAAAGCGGGCAAGAGTGTTGTGGATGAGCGAATCCTTCTTTATGTGGATCGGCGCCATCTGGTTTATGAGGTCGCCGAAAAGCTTTATGTTGTATTTCTTTGCTATGTTGTAAACGTGATACTGAGTATCCGGATCAAGGCCCGCGGTCTTAAGCTTTAGGTAAAAGTCGTTCGGCCTGCAGAGTTCTTTCCATATGATCGCTGCCGCACGTTTTTTGTCCTTTGACACCACCATCCAGCTTTGATCGGAAAGCCTGTAAAAGTCTCCGCCGAAGAACACGTCGCGCCACTCCTTGTAAAGTGCTGTCTGTTCTTTTACCAGTTCAAACTCCGCGCCCGAAATATCCGAAAAGTTAAGTTCGTAACCCAGTACTCCGAAAGCTGCCACATTAAACCTTGTATCCATAGGCGTGTTCCGAAGCGTCTGATGGTTGGGACAGGCCGATACGTGTGATGTTATCGACGACATCGGGTAGCCGTAGCTTAATCCCGTCTGTATCCTTGTGCGCTCTATCGCATCCGTATCGTCGCTTCCCCAGATCTGCGGCATATATGAAAGTATTCCGAGATCCGTCCTGTTGCCTCCCGAAGCACAGCCTTCAAACAGGATATCGGGAAACTCTTCGGTTAAAGTCTTTAAGATGTCGTAGAGTCCGATGTAATATCTGTGAAGCGTCTCACCCTGTCTTTCTTTCGGTAAGACTTTTGAATACACGTCGGAGAACATCCGGTTCATATCCCATTTAACGTAATTTAAGCCCGGTGTCTTAAAGATGTTCCGCATCGAATCCTTAACGTATTCCACAACTTCCGGATTCGTAAGATCTAATAGCATCTGGTTTCTTCCGAGAGAATTTTCACGTCCCGGGATCGTCATTGCATATTCGGGGTGCGCCCTATACAGATCGCTGTCCTCACTGATCATTTCGGGCTCGACCCAGATACCGAAATCGACCCCGGCTTCATGGACACGGTCAGCCAAAGCTTCAAGCCCGGCAGGTATCTTCTTTTTATCGGGAGTCCAGTCGCCCAGCGATGAAGTCTCGCCGTTTCTTCCCTTAAACCAGCCGTCATCCATGACCAAAAGCTCGGCTCCCGCTTCTTTTGCCTTGGCCGCAAGGCTTACTATCCTTGAAGCGTTTACGTTAAAATATGCCGCTTCCCACGAATTTAAAAGTATCGGTCTCGGCTTATCCTTATACTTTCCGCGGACCACATGATTTCTCACAAAATCATGCATATTATGCGAAAGTCCTCTGTATCCCTCAGCCGAATAGCTCATGACGGCCTCGGGCGCCTCAAAGGCCTCGCCCTTATCAAGCACCCAGTCAAAACCTTCGGGATTTATGCCCGCCACAAACCTTGTCTTGTAAAAACCGCTTACTTCAAAGGCTTCGTAATGATTGCCCGAATAGATAAGGTTAAATCCGTAGGCGTCTCCGTGGGTTTCGGATGTATCGGGGTTGGTTAACATAACAAAAGGGTTGCTCCTGTTCGAAGAAACTCCCGCTCTTGATGAGACCACAAATTTTCCCGTATTTAAAACGGTATCGAAACGATCCATCTCACGGCCCCAGTTTCCGCCGAAAGAAGTTATCCTGTAACCGCAATCGTCGAAATCCACCTGATTGCTGAGCAGTCTCAATATCTTAACAGGCTCTTCGCCTTCATTGATGATCACCGTTCTCCTTGATATCACGTCCGAAGACTCAAATACGATATAATCGATGACGATCTTTACAGGTTTTACGCGCTCCTTTAATACTATCCGAAGGCACCTTGCATCATCATCCCGCAAAGAACACGGCAGCGTCCTGTAACATTCCGGTTTTTCAACCGTCATGTAATCCTCGAAAACAAAATCGCTCGTACGGCTTCCGTCCTCATACACAAGCTCGATCAAAGGCTCCCTTAAGTCGCCTTTTCCAACGGACGAAACTTCAAGCATCATGTCTTCAAGTATCGTAAGACTGTCCTTTTTATAGGCTATCGTCGTGCCCTTGTTGTGGCTTACTTTTTCTTTTACGGCCTTAAAGAAATCTTCGGTATCGTTTGAAGGCGCTATAAGGGCTCCGTAATGAAGATGCTCCAAGAGACCTTCTTCATTCACGCAGAAAGCATATGATGTATGAGCCGTACTTAAGATAAAACACTTATTCTCGGCGTATATCATGTAACCCTCCTTTAATATCAGGCTTTTGACTTAAGTGCCATTGCCGCTTCGACCACTTTATAAGCTCCATCGTAAAGGCCCGAGATCTTATTGGCCTTGATGGCATTGCACATATCGGTAAGCTCGCTGTCGCTTTCCATGAAAAGGCTTACCATCTGAAGCGTATGGGGTATATCCCTGCATTCAAGCGTTCCGTCGCCCATCTCAGCCGAATGGATGGCTCCCCACATCTCATGCTTGCCCACTCTCTTTATAAAAAGTTTGGGAACCGGATAAAATGCAAGTTCCGAAGGCTTTGTGACCAGCACATCGCAGGAACGCATGAGCAGATTGGTACAATATACGGCTTCGAAGATGTTCTTGTGCCAGAAACCGTGGATACCGGTCACATCGGTATCGGGCAAAAGGGCGCTTTCGGAAAATCTTACCGTATCCTCCCAATCATCAAAATGCTCCGTACTTACAGCCTTCATTTCGGGGATCTCTTTTATAAGATCATCCCAGACATTCTTATAATCACCGACATTTACGTATAATGCGGCTTTTTTATCTTTTATGAACGGCAAAAGATACTTTATGATCGCGGCAAATATCTCTTTCTGAGCACCCGCTCCTCCGATCGTGAGCAAGAACCTCATCGGCTTTTTGTCCGTTTTTCTTTTTATCCTTGCATCGCAGTCCGCCTCGATATTGGCCACCAGTTCATGATCTATATAGTGGCCCGTATATAAAAGGCTTCCTTCCGGCATGGGCTTTAGTACCGCCTTTTTGTTCATGCCGTTTAATATCTTATAACCCTGATAAGCGTTTTTGCACTGTATGGTGTGGACCGCTCCCTCGGCTAAATGAAGCGCCATGGGCCAGTTATCCGGGATCGCGTTCACAACATGCTTCATGCCCGCATGTATCGCTGCCTGGGCGGGCCATACATGGGTCCCCACCACCGGGATGTCCTTTGGAACATTCTTATATACGCTCGCCATAAGTTCGGCGTTCTTCTGATCCGACGCGTTGTATGATAAGGCTCTGAACCCCTCGTAATTCATGGGTTCCCACACAAGCCTGTTGAAAATGGGGTTCTTTGAAAGTCTTGAACCCAGAGAATACAGCTCGTTCTGCGCTCCGATGACCTTTGTACATGTGGTCTCACCGTAAGAATTTAAATCCATCCAGTAAGGTGTGCAGCCCAAATGCTTTGCAGCCGACGCTATGGCCATCGATATCCTGTAATGCCCGAATCCCATACGGATATTACCGACGATAATGCCTTTTTCAAGGTCCCACGAAAGGTCTTCCTCTCCGGCTTTTTCGTTATAATGTGCGTTCTTCTTAAGATCGCCCACCAAAACGTTTATTACGTTCAAAGAATCCCCTATGTAAGGATTTTTCGAAAGAACTACGGGGTAATCCGCATTTGAATCGTCTCCGTACTTTCGTGCGAACTTTTTCTTTGACTTAACAGCCTTCTTATATACCTTTTGGGGCATTTCGTTTCCGAAAATGATCTTTGACTTATCCATCTACATCGTATCCTTTCTTTCGACCGTTATGTTAAAAGAAACCTCGGCGCATACGCCTCTCTGCGTCTTTATCTTAAGAGCTGCGGAGCCCGCTTTGCCTGTGGTCCTTACAAAAACTCCGCCCATGCCGCCTCTTAAGGCCGATATCTTATCCCCCATAACTTCGATCGGACCGTCCGTGATAAATTCAACCGGCTCGTTTAAAAAATAAACCGGATTGCCCAGATCGTCGACCGCTCTTATCCTTACAAGCGCCGCATCATAGCTTTTGGTCTCCCTAAGCTCGCTTTTGCTCACGCTCACCGAAAGATCAAGTCCGCTTGCGGGCTTTTTTATGACTGTCTTTTTAACTTCGCCGTCTTTTATCGCTTCGAAGCGGTATTCTGTAGCGCTTCCTCCCCAGTCGCCCACATACTTACCGTAAAGTGCGACCGCATCCGAAAAGTTCATATGATAACGAAGCATCATAAAACCTGCTTTGACCCATATACGCTTCGGCAGGTTCGACATCCCGTAAAGGGCGGTGGCATTTAATATCTCTTTGACCGTTTCGGCCTGTTTTTCCGTAAAATCCTCACCGTTTTTTATCGCATCTCCGATAAAATCGTCGATCCTTATCGGTCCGTGCTTTAAGTTCTTATATGCGGAGTCGGACGGGAAATATTCTTTTATGAATCTGCCGTTTTTATACATCTTAACGGAATCTGCGTTTGAGTATATATATGTATCGCCTCTGTTGCAGCCCGGATGCTCGCCTATATCCATCGTGGAGGAAAGCTCGAGGACGGTTTCTTCTGCCCCTTCTGCCGCATACACATATGCTGCAGGCTTAAAGTTCCTGAACATATCGAGCACTCCGTGATAGCATATCCTGTCGCCGCTTCCGAAGTCCTTATGCGTATTGTAATCGGCCATACACCAGCCGAAACTTCCGGCTATGTCGTCTTCTTTCGCTACGGCATTTAGGACATTTGCATGTCTCAATGCATGTTCACGCCTGTGTTCCTCGCTGTCATATATCTTTGTGGGAAACATATGACCGTTATATTCGCTTATAAGATACGGTTTGTTTATATCGCTCGTGACGTTTTTCTTCGGTTCACAGCCTTTGGCTTTTCCGTCGTGCACAAAATCATTGTAGGTGTAGACGTCTTCCAAAAGCCGGCTCTTCTTTAAAGCTCTTACACCGCCCGTTTGTCGCGTGGGGTCAAGCTCATGCGCGGCTTTGTTCGTGCGGGCATAAAATTCATCGTCGTCGACCGATTCGTTGATCCTTACGCCCCAAAGAACGATCGAAGGATGATTCCGGTATTGAAGGACCATATCTTTAACGTTTGTAACCGCAATCTCCTTCCATGCTTCACCGCCTATATGCTGCCAGCCCGGTATCTCGGTAAAGACCAAAAGCCCAAGCCGGTCACAGGCCGATATAAAATCATGTGACTGCGGATAATGAGATGTCCTGACCGCATTGACTCCGAGTTCGTTTTTAAGTATATAAGCATCGTTTTCTTCGATCGAAGCAGGCATTGCATAACCGCTGTAAGGATAGCTCTGATGCCTGTTGAGACCGCGGATCTTGATCTTTTTACCGTTTAAATAAAATCCGTCCTTTAAAAACTCTGCCTTTCGAAATCCGAAACTTATGACCTTTTCGTCAATGACCTCATCCCCTCGCGATAAGACCGTCTTTATATCATAAAGGTTGGGAGCGTTTATATCCCACAGGTCCACGTTCAGTTTTCCCGAAAGAAGCGAAAGCTTCATGTCCACCGCACCGGATGCGATCTCTTCTTCATTGCCGGCGCGGTCTTTAAGATACTGTTTGATCTGACACACTTCCCTTTCGGGATTCGAAACTTCGATCTCGGAAGCCAGTCTTATCGAATATCCTTCGATAACGCTTTTAAGGAAGATATCATTTATGTAAACCGTGTCGCTTACTTCGATATATACATCCCTGTATATGCCCCCGTAAGTCATATAGTCGATCACAAAGCCGAAAGGAGGCTGATCCAGGGTCTCGTTCGAGTCGACCGATACGGCGATCACGTTATCTTCCCCGTATCTGACACTGTCACTTATGTCAACCTTGAATCCTGTGTATCCGCAACTGTGAGAGGCCGTTTCTTTCCCATTTATGTAAACCACGGCCTTATGTGCAACTCCGCAGAAATTAAGGCTTATTCTTTTACCTTCATGATCGGCCGGTATGAACAGATGTCTTCTGTATAAGCTCACCGTCTGATAGATCTTTTCGTCAAAGTAATTAAACGGCGTGGCTTTTACGGTATGCGGAAGCCTTACATCTTCCATCAAAGACTCGTCGTATGAAGGTTCTGTCATCCGGTCTTTAAGATCAAAAGAAAACTTCCAGTTATCGTTAAGATAGATCTTTTTGTACATTTACTTGTCCTTTTCTCTTATCAAAACGCCGTCTGTCAATATCCTTACGACTTCGCTTATCGCATCGTTATATGAGATCCTGTTTCTGACAAGGACGTCTCTTTGGAAGAACTGCTCGATCGACGCCTCAAGCATCATCTTAACTATCGGGATCTTTATATCACGTCTTACAACGCCTTCTTTTACACCCTTTTCGATCAAAGCTATCGTACTCTCCCAACCGGTCTCAAGCCTTTCTTCTACCTGAGCATAGATTAAAGGATACTTATCCTTAAGGGAATAAAGTCTTGTGAAGTCTATCTCCTGATAGCCTTCCGGAAGAACACACAGGACCTTTTTTATCTTTTCTGCCGTTGAAAGAGTCTTATCTTTCAATACATCCGCCTCTGCCGTCTTTATCTTGTCAAATATGAAGTCGACCATCTTGTAAAACATGTCTTCCTTGTCGGCAAAAATAACATACATGGTCTTCTTGCTGACATGGCAGGCTTTCGCAACATCGTCCATTGTGAATTTAAGGCCTTTTTCGTTAAATACCGTAATGCAGGCCTCCATTATCTCGTTCTTAAGTACTGTGGAATCTTTGGGCAACTTAGGCATAAACTATACCTCCCGTATATGGTATGTGAATTGTTTGAAAAGACTGTCTTTTTGGGAAACTCGGAAACTGAATTTAGTTTCTCGGTTTCCTAAATCATAACATGTCCCGCCTTTTTCGGCAACAAAAAAGACGCCCAAAAATGGGCGTCCCAATTTGTCTATTTCTTACAAAAGAACTTTCTTTAAATATTCCCACATACGCTCCGAAGAGGAAAGGCTCAACCGCTCGTTGACCGTATGAATATCATAAATATCGGGGCCGAACGATATGCAGTCAAGATCTTTGATCTTTGATGCAAAAATACCGCACTCAAGGCCCGCATGCAAAGCTTCGACCTTGGGCTCTTTATCAAACATCTCTTTATATACCCTTACCATCTTATCGCGAAGAGGTGAGTTTTCTCTGTAAGCCCAGCCGGGATATTCACCGCGGATATTCATCTTTACGGGACGGATCTCCGCAAGCTCCCTTAATGTCTTGATAAGTTCTTCCTTCTTTGCATCGATATTGCTCCTTACGGAAAGGCTTAAGTTCACGATACCGTTTTCCATCCTTATGATACCGTGATTAAGCGAAGTCTCCACAAGGCCTTCGATATCCTTGCTCATTGCCTGAACACCGTCGGGAAGAGATATAAGGAAATGCAAAAAATCTCCTGCCTGATAAAAATCGGGAGTCGCATCCAATTCCTTTGATGTGATCTTTGCATCTTTTTCCGTCGCAAAGTACTTATCTATCGCCTCGTACTTAAACATATCGAAAAGTTCCGGCTCAATGGCTTTTGAAAGAAAGACCGCCTTACATCCGTTACAGATCGCGTTGTCTGCGGTACCGCCGTTAAAATCGGCAAGACCGAGCAAAAAGCCTGTGTCCGAAAGCTTCTTTAAAAGCCTGCACATGATCCTTATGGCGTTGGCACGGTTCTTATCAATCTCGGTACCCGAGTGTCCGCCCAAAAAGCCTGACATCTCGATCTCATATACCTTATTGCCCGGCTGAGGCACCACCTTGGGTTCCTTTGTGCAATCGTATGCAAAATCCACTCTTGCACCGCCCGCGCAGCTCACAAGGAATATCCCTTCTTCTTCGGAATCGATATTGATGAGCGTGTGGCCCTTTAAGGGTGAAAGATCTATTGCCGATGCACCTTCCATACCCACTTCCTCATCGACCGTTATGACAACTTCAAGTCTGGGAAGCGAAAGTGTATCGTCATCCAAAAGGTTAAGAGCATATGCGACCGCAATACCGTCATCTCCGCCGAGCGTCGTACCTTCAGCATAGAGAAAATCTCCGTCGGTGTTAAGTCTTAAGCCTTCTTTTGTCATATCTATGTCACATGTATCTTCTTTTACCGCGACCATGTCCATGTGACCCTGGATGATAACGGGTTCATCATTCTCCCGCCCCTTTGAGGCCTCTTTGATGATAATGATGTTATTGAGATCATCCTGATAGCACTCAAGGTTGCGTTCCTTTGCAAAACCTTTAAGATAATCGCTTATCATCTTGGTGTTGCCCGAACCGTGAGGAATACTTGCTATCTTCTTAAAATAATCCAAATAGTTCATAAGATCCTTTCAAAAAACTACCCGCAGGAAAATCCTGCGGGATTAAGTTCTCATATTGATTATGCGTTCTTCTTTGCAAGTTCAGCGAGTGATGCAAAACCCTGCGCATCGTTAACTGCCATCTCTGCGAGCATCTTGCGGTTCATTTCAACACCTGCGTTCTTAAGACCGAACATGAACTTTGAATAAGAAATTCCGTTAAGTCTTGCTGCCGCATTGATACGTGCGATCCATAACTGTCTGAACTGACGCTTTCTCTCCTTACGTCCTGCGTAGGAAGAAGTAAGTGCTCTCATTACAGACTGCTTAGCTGTTCTGTACTGCTTAGAGCGTGCTCCTCTGTAGCCCTTAGCGAGCTTTAATACTCTATTATGCTTTTTCTTGGCATTCATGCCACCTTTAATTCTTGCCATCTTCTTATTTCCTCCAATCGACTTACATGTAAGGTAAAATCTTCTTCATGTTCTTTACATTTGTCTGGTCCGTAATAGCGGGCTTTCTTAAGTTACGCTTTCTCTTGGTAGTCTTCTTGGTTAAGATATGGCTCTTATATGCCTTGGATCTCTTTAACTTACCGGTTCCTGTAGCTTTAAAGCGCTTTGCAGCCGCTCTGCTTGTTTTCATTTTAGGCATTGTTGTTTCCTCCTGAATCTGATTAATCTATCATTTTATCCGGATATTAGTTCTTTTTGCCGGCTAAAAACATTGTCATACTGCGTCCCTCAACCTTGGGAGCTTTATCGATAACGGCAATATCCGAAAGACCTTCCGCAAAATCATCGAGAATGTGCTTGGTGGTCTGCATATGTGCCATCTCACGGCCTCTGAACCTTAATGTTACCTTAACGCGGTCGCCGTCCGACAAGAACTTTCTGGCTGCGTTAACCTTGGTGTTTAAGTCGTTTGTATCGATATTGGGTGACAGACGAATTTCCTTAATCTCCACAACGTGCTGTTTCTTCTTGGCTTCTTTCTCACGCTTCATCTGATCGTACTTAAACTTACCGTAATCTACGATCCTGCATACCGGCGGATTGGCGTTCGGAGCGATCTTTACAAGATCGACGCCTGCCTCATCGGCCAATGCCTGAGCTTCTTTTGACGACATGATACCCAACTGCTCGTTGTTCTCTCCGATGACTCTTACTTCCTTGTCACGGATCTGTTCGTTAATCATTAATTCGCTAATAGTTGTACCCTCCATAGGTTAAAAAAACGGATAAGCCAAACAAGCTTATCCGTCAACATACATACATGATCGCACAATATCCTCGATCTTCGTATTAACGCCCGTCAGCCCAATTGCCACGGGGTGAGAGATAACTCTGCTTGTTTGTCATATATCTTTGATACTCGGATAAGATATCATACATATTTCCGAGTGTCAATACTTTTTTCAGGCGCTGTTGCGTCCGCAGCACTTTTTGTATTTCTTACCGGAACCGCAAGGGCAGGGATCGTTGGGATATACCTTTGCTTCCTTACGGATGGTCATTGACTGCTTCTGCTCTTTGTAAAGCTCCTTCTGCTCTTCTTCGGTAAAGATCGCATTCCATTCGGGAAGTCCGTAGAGCCAGTCTGCCTTTGCCGCTACCATGTTCTTATAAAGGAGCGCTTTGTCGAAGCCTAAATTGACTTCGGTCTCTGCATCCATTGTCTCGATCGGATTGGGCTTGATGAGCGAATCGTTGATACCGTCCAAAAATCCGGTCATTACAAGCTGTGTGACCTTATATTTTTTCGCAAGTTCTCCAAGCGTACCTGTTACCACCTCATCGGGATTTTTAAGAAGTTTCTGATAAATAGCCTTCTCTTTCTTGAAATAATCATCCCAGATCGCCTGAAGCTTGGCTGAATCTTCCTGTTCGTTGTAGGCTGTATTGCGCCATTTTTCAAGTAATGTCATAAGTCATTCCCTTCCTTAAAACTAGGATTAGTTCCTTGCGTAGTTTAGCACATGAATTCTTTATTTTCAATAATATTGTTCAAAGAAGTATGTTATAATAACCGAAGTCACTTTTATAAAAGAGGTAAGCATATGGAAAAAGAAAAAACATCCAAATATACAAAGGGTCAGCGGATACTTGCGCTTGTGGGAATAGTCCTTATCGTGCTCATGTACCTTTTGGCACTTATTTTTTCCCTTCTCAAATACGACTGGGCCAAAACTGTCGCTCAGGCCGCAGTATTTTTGACCGTTGTCGTGCCCGTACTCATATGGGTATATATCTGGATGGCGGGAAAGATCTTCCATAAGCACACGATCGCCGACTTCGATCTTAACGGTGTCCCCACCGACCACTCTCCTTCGATCACGGTCGATCAAAAAAACGACAAACCGGACGAATAACTATTTGACCGTGTTTTTAAGCTTTTCGATCTCTTCTTCGACCTGCTTTTTACTTTCAAAGACTATGCCGTACATGCCGAGTTCTTTGGCTTTATCGATGTTTCTTTTAACATCGTCTATAAAAACGCATTCCGACGGGATAAGGTTGAATTTCTCAAATAAAAGATCGTATATGGCCTTTTCGGGCTTTATGATATTGTAATCGCAGCTTAGGATGGTACCGTCGGTAAGCGGTATAAAATCAAGGGCGTCCGCATTTTCCCTTACGGATTTGTGCGACATGTTCGAAAGGCAGTATACCTTAAATCCTTCAGCCTGAAGGCTTTTAATCCAGCCCTTCGTGTAATCGTACTGTTTGAGCAGATCGTGAAAATCCGCATATATGGCCCTTATTATGTCCTCAATGCCGGGATCGTTGGCTATATAGCCGTTAAGTATCTCTTCTTCGCTTACTGCCCCTCTGTCCATCTCGTTCCAGACATTGCTCTTGACCGTAGCATTTACAAGCCTTTCGAATTCTTCGGGGGTTAAGTTGAACTTATCGAAATACGGCTTCCAGCCGAACTCCACAAGTACGTTTCCAATATCAAAAACAATATTTTTAATCATCTTTACTCTCACCTTGTTCGTAAATATTTATAAGCTGCATGATCTTTTCGGCGGACTTGGGATGTTCCTCGATAACGGCTTTTATGGCATCGCTTGCTTCGGTCGCAAGATTCTGATTGTATTCCATCTGCTTGCGAAGCTTCTGGCGTCTCTTTATCAGAGAATGCCGCACTTCGACCATATCTCTTGAATCCACTATGGCATCAACCTGATGGATCCATATTTCGGGATCCTTTACGCGGAATTTTCGAAGTTCCCTTACAAGTCTTGCAAGTTCTTCCTGGTAGATCACTTCATTCTTTTCAAATCTGGTCTTTGCTTCGCGTTCTTTATCGAAGCGTTCATAAAGGTCCTTAAGCGTCCAGGCGTCGGGCACATCATATTTCATGTACAGATAATCAAGGAGATTTTTGTTGTTGACGTATCTTATCTTGACCTTGTTTTCAAGAAGGATAAGCTCGTTTATCGTGTTTCCCACCCTTGCTCTCTCATCCACGAACGACGTGTACTTAACATATATATACGTAAGCGTCACCGCAAGCGCGGCTATCGTAAGGTAATAGCCTATCGAAACGTTCAGTTTAAAGAACAGGTTCATAAGGAAAAGAACGACCACCAACACTGCTGCCGCACCCATCGTCACAAGCGCCGACCCTCTCGCGTTTTCTATCATCTGGTCGAGTTCTTTTTTCCTGTAATTGTAGGCATGCCTCTCCTTATCGACCCTCTTAAGATCCGCCTTGACCTTTTTCTTGTAATCTTCCTCTTCCTCAAGCTTTTTGATGGCTTCCACGATCTCGTCCTCTATGGACTCCACAAGCTTGTACTCTCTGTCGGTCATCGTGCTTTCTTTAAGCACATACGTATCATGCTCTGTCCTTAACTGCTTTATGTGCTTGGCGATCTCGACAAGCTGAGCCTTTTCCACCTGAGGGATCTCTTCGACTTCTTCAAGATCGGTAAGATGGCCCGTCACAAGGTCGTACTCCCTGTTAAGCCTGTCCATTTCGGTCGATGCGGCTTTCATCTGTTCCAGGCAGTTTCTTACATACTGCTCCATGACATTTGCATCGTTTAAGTCTAACGGCTCACGGTCTCCGGCCATCCGGTCCCAGTCGGGATCTTCATATTCGGCGTCATAATCGAAATAGTCGTCATCGGTATATTCGGTTTTTCCCAAAAACAGATTCTTAAAAAATCCCATGAAGTTTAATTCTCCGTATTGGTGCCCTGTTCGTTTTCCAAAACGATGTCTCTGTAATCTTCTTTAAGCTGATGGGTGATCCTTGCGATCTCCTCGTAATAGAGATTACCTTCCTTAGTGTTCTTTAACTCGAAAAGTTCCTTAAGCGATCTTGCGGTATCGGTCCTGTCAAAAGAACGCTTAACGTCATCCATTCTGCTCTCAAGCGTTATCGAAAGCCTGTAAGATTCCTCTTCCTCGGCAATGAGTCTTATATAATCCTCATCGGAAAGACTCATCCTCTTTACCGTAAGATAATGTCTGTAAGCATCCTCGTTGTTATCGGTCTTGTAAGACATTGAGAAGCATTCTTCGGCCGAATCGAAAAGATACAGATACATATAGGTGATACCCATATTGTTGTAAACGTTGGCTTTAAGGGTCGCTTCATCGTCGGGAAGGCTCTTTATAAGTCTTTCGTATTCGTGGATCGCAAGGGTATAATGCTTGTTCTCCACAAGAAAATCAGCCTTTGCCTTCCACTTTTCAAAAACGCTCATGGATACGTTCATACGAAGGATGCTCTCGGCCTTGGATATCTCTTCGCCCGAATAGTATCCTACATACGAAAGAATGGTACCCACAAACGACGCTGCGGAAGCATTCTGATTGATAAGGACATATAGGTCTCTTGCAAGATCCTTAAGACCCAGCTCCCTGTCTATCCACTCGGCAAGCCTCATATCGAGGATATCCCTTTCCAAAAGGAATGCATTTTCATAGAGTACATAGCAGAGTTCCTCGGCGGAATAGACATTTACAAAAACTTTATCCACATAGAACGGTGACTTTGCGTAATCACCGATACAGGTCAATGCACGGTTCATACACTTATCACCTCATTCCATTCAATATTTTCGGCAGGGAAGATCTCCCCGAACCCAAGATCTTTGACCGTTACCGCGATCCTCGTCTCCGACTGCATCTTAAGCTTTATATTAAGCCTTGTGGTGCGCGGAGGACGCTTCGGAAGATCGTTTAATATAATGTCAACGGTCTCCGGATTTTTACCTGTGAGCGGCGTGATCACAAAGCTTAATTTGTTGCCCTTATCAAGGATCACTTCACACTCGTTTCTGGCATCGAACCAGTTTATGCCGCCGTCAAGGAGCGGAAGGTAGGCATCCTCTCCGCGTTTTGAAACATTCATTCCCACGTTGCACTTAAGCTTATCGTTGCCCAAAAATACGAAACCGCTGTTTATGATCGAAGGCGATACGCCCGCTTTTGCGGCATGGCATGCGCCCTTCGAGAAAAGATTGTTACCCTGGAATACCCTTCCCTTTCTGCAAAGTGCGGTGACCGAATCGTGGCACCATTCGTCCCTGAATATATCGCCTATCAAAAACGTTGCCGATATCATATGGCCTTCCGTAACATTCTCGGTAAATGCCTTAAATACCGCACCGTAACCCGGAGCTTCCGTATCGTTCGTCGCAAGCTTTGAATCCTCGTGGGAATCTATGAATGCCACTATGGGAGTGGTGTTTTTGTTGCACTCCATCCTTAAACTCTTTATATACTCTCCGGTACCGTCTATCAAAAGCGCATCCCTGTTCAAGAATTCTCTGGGCTGGAAGAGCATGTAGTTATAAAAGCTCTCCATATGGCTCTGGAAATGCACTTCCTTTGTCTTAAGGCCAAGCGACCTGACCGCTTCGTCAAGGACCGTCACAAGATCCGCGTCAAGAGTATCAACGGTGATCATCAAGGATGTTACCTTGGCTAACGGAGCTACTGTATTGACAAGCGAAAGGATCCTCTTCATGTAAAGGGCAAGCAAAGCAGACGGTCTGAAGCTTTCGCTACCGATCGTGACATCCTCTCCGGCTCTTGCCTTTGTCACAAGCTTATCGATATAGAAGCCTCCCGCCTCTCTGTATTTATCGGCCTCTCTGCCCGCAAACCACTGGTTTACCTCCGCCCTCTTAAAAAGCGCGGTGGGAACCTGATAGACGTTCTGCCCCGGCAGCACCGACACGGTCTCGATCTCGTCGGAATCGACCGGGCCCACGCTTACCTGCGAGAAACCGTCCGTAAGATCAAGTCCTACGGCATACTCCCTATTTCGTTTTTTCAACTCCTGATCAAGAGGTTCCATCGGCAAATCCTATTTCATGGTAAACAGCTTGTTTATCATATATTCCTTACGTCTGTATTCGTAGATCAGATGCTCGAGCGCATCGTAGTCCTGAAGTGTATGAGATATCACGATATCGTTGATCTCACTGAAGCGGCTCGTGGAGATGTCGCTTCCGATATCGCTCTTTGTAATGTTGCCGGATTCCGTAAGCTGCTCGGTACCGTCGATCTCCTCGGTAATGTAATACAAAAGGTTCTCACCGAAGAAAAGAACAAAGGACATTGAGTGAAGTCCGCCGTACATATCGGGCATTTCCCTTGTAATGTACTCTCCCTGCGATTCGTCGTCCGCTTCCACGATATAGTGGATCTTTACCTTTCTGTCGGGTTCGGTCTTGTACTCGATAAACGTCTTGTCCGCAAAACGGTTTATCTCTTCGACGCCCTGCTCCATAAACTCCTTAAAGTAGGAAAGATATATGCCTTCGCCGATAAGGTCGTCTAAAAATTCATTGATGTAATCCCTTATCGTCTCATCGACCATGTTCTTGTTTTCGGCATAAAACTTTATGTATGCAAGCTTGCATACCTTAAGCATCTTTTCGCCCTGACCCTTTAACCTGGTAAGTTCTTCGAACACAAAGCTTTCGGTAAGCTGTTCTTTTACAAAGTAGTCGTATGAGCACTGTGTAAGGAAGGCCATCCTTATGTTCTGGTTGGCTCCGGTGCTTATGTACTTTCTGTAAATATCCATCCGCTCCGACACATAATAACCCGTAAACAGCATCTGGACGATAAGCTTTTCGCACATGCCGTGCACGTCGATATCGAAGTTCTCGGCTGCTGTAAAGAGCTTTCTTAAATCCTTTGTCATGCCGTTATAATTGTCGCAAAGGTATTTAAGTATCGTCTCATCGTATTTGTTCTTAAAGAAACAATATGCACTCATGTCGGTTATATCGTCCGACGGTTCAAAATCGCCTCTTACGATGAGATTCGAGCAAAGTTTTACAAGGTCCCTTAAATCCACGCCCTCTATGCCGAAATCAAATATCCATTCAAGAGCCTTATCGTACATGCCGCGCATGATCATGTATTTTACGCAGGTATTTCTCTCTTTTGCATTCATTTCCTCGGCATTTAAGCTTTCAAGCAAAAGATCGAGCTCCCTTATACGGTCGTTGTCGTAGTAATACTGCATGATCTTTGAACGTATCTCGGCCTTGTAGGCTGTATCTATTTCGGGAGCATCCAGTATCCTCTGATATCTTATGCGGTTCTCGTCGTCGATCTCCACCATTTCGCTTGAGCATTCACAGGCGTAGACATCAAAAGAAAGATTGTCGTCCACATGGGGAAGAAGCATGTTTGCAAGCTTACCGGGTACGATCAGCTTCTCTATGTCGTAATCGACCGACTTCATATATCTGTTTGAGAAGTTATCCTCAAACATGATGTCAAAATCCTTGTTGTATATGGGCACGAATGCCTCATGATCGACTATCGGATATGATGTTCCCACAACCTCGCGGCTCTGATATACGATCACCCTCTGCGGAAGATCGGAGCTTATGCTTATCCTGTGCGTGAATATGAGCTTGGCAAGCTTTACAGCCATATCCCTTGATATGACATTTTCGCTCAGAACAAAGCGGTATATTATCGCAAGGTCTTTGTTCATATGACCTTCGGCGATCTGATTGATCGTAAATCTGTCTATCTGCTCCTTATATGTCGGGAATATATCTTCAAGCTGCTCGCGGTTTTCGATGACGCGTGCATAAAGGTATGCGGTAAGCTTCCAGTCAAGTTCGTTCTGGTAAGAAAAATAAAGGTATACCATCTTGGGAAGTTCATTGACCCTTACCGTGTCCATGCTCATCATGTAATATTCGTATATCTTGGTGACCCTTGCCTCTTCTTCAAGTGCGAGCTTATACCACTGGAAGTATTCGGGGCCCTTTTTGTCGTGTGCTATCAAAAGAGTACACAGAACAGTCAGTGCATCGACGGATTGAAGCACATCGTAGCATGACTTTAATATCTCTATGAGGCTGCGCGTATACCACTTTCCGCTGCCCGCAAGATATACGACCTGTCTTGCGACTTCGTTTGTAAGAAGGTGTTCCTTGACCATGTAACTTAAGATCCTAAGCTCCACGGTATTTAAATCCGCAAGGAGGGCTGAATTTAAAAGAAGCATATTGGCTGCTTCCACATACATGACGGGACTTGTGCAGCCAAGGGACAGCTGGTTCGTGATAAATACCCATTTTTTTGTGGGACTTACCGCATATTCGGCGGAAAGATAGAGCAAAAGCCATGCCACACGCCAGTTTGACGTATCCCTGTTGTATATGTTCTCAACCTCTTCGGTTATCCTGTCTATATAATCCTCTTCACGGTTTATAAGCGTTGTGAGATAGAGGAAATATGCCCAGCTTGAGGTCGTATAATCGGTGTCCGGATCAAATTCGGGTTCTATCTGATCGAGTATCCATTTTGCCTCGTTGTACCGCTCCTCCGTGATAAGAAGCTGCGCCTTGAACATCCTTATGTTCTTTTCCGACGGCTTAAGCGATAAGAGCCTGTCCACTATCTTGCCGGTCTCGGCTATCCATGTATCGGTCGTTATGTTCTTAAGACGGAAGGCCTTATAGTAGGTCACCATCTCCATAAGGATGCGATCGTATTCGATCTTTTTCGAGATCTCGGACTTAATGAGCACATTCTGCACGACCTTGACCGTTACTTCAAACGAAGTGAAAGCGTTAAAGAACCTTATGGTCGCGTAATTGTTGCCGCTGTGAAGTCTTTCCGGATTTATCACAAAAGAAAAATGCAGGTAATTCCCCAGAAAATCATTGTCCGAAAGGGTTTGGGCGGAAAGTTCCACAAAATCCGCATCACAGATGACCGAAAGCGAAGTATAACCCCAGCCGTTTCTTGTAATATCTATGTATTCTTCCCTTGCCTCTTCGGGTTCTTCCAAAACGACCGTATCACGATCCACAAGATATTCCGTGGGCTGCTTTTTATTTATCTTTAAAAGAAATTCTTCGACGTTCTGTTCGTTTCCGTAGTAAGCCGAAAGACCCATATATGCTCTTAAAAACTGCCTGTCGTTTCCTTTGAAAAGTTCCTTGAAACGGTCGGAATAGAAAAGCTTGACCGCCTCATCCCAGTCAGTCTTTGCAAGATTGGCAAAATGGAAAAGATTTCTGATATTTCCAAGACTTGAATCAAGTGTCGAATGAGCGATGTTTACCACATACGGAAGATAGTATTCGCCGTGGTTGGATACCACGTGGATCTCTCCCTTTACAACGTCCCCCTCGGCAAGGCCCTTTGTGGAGAACGAATATCCTATCTGCTCTCCGGTCCCCGAAAAACTGTCCGTAAGAAGATGCATACGGATATCATTGGCATAGATAAAACCTTCGGAAGCGGTGCCCGACGGGCAGATGATGTCAAAAGAACCCGTGTAAAGCTCATCGGGAGACAGACTGAGCTCTATGCGGGCACACGAAAAATCGATCGACCCTTTATCATATTCGAATTTTTCTTCTAAGATCCTGTCGATTACCTGCTTCATCGATGCTCCGGGAAAAGAAAAAAGATTATATGCGCCCATAATTCCGCATACTAGGTAATTATAGCATATATTACCGTGTGGTGCGAGTATTTATGAACAATTAAAGAGCGGAAAAAAATCGGGCAGACAATTATGTCCGCCCGACGCAATATGTACTGTCTTTTTACTTATTTTCGGTAAGTTTTACAAGAATATCGTTGCTTCTTTGGATGAATCTCGTCATCTCATCGGCAGCAAGAGGAGCCTGCTGAAGCTTTGCAAGATCGTATAACTGCTCCGCAAACATGCCCGATTCCTCGGAATCCTTGTGAGCGGAAATATAATCGACCAGAGGATGATTGGCGTTAAGTATGAGCGTCTCTCCGTCAGAACCTCCGAACATCGAAGGATCCATGCCCGGCATAGCGTACATCTTCATCATGTCCTGCATACGGCGGCTTTCCTCGGAAAGTGTGATCATCGATGCGATCTTCTTGTTCTTAAGCTTCTCTACCTTGACCTTTAAGTCTTTCTTCTTTAAAGCCTTTTCAAATACGGGCTTTAATTCTTCGGCCTGCTTGTCGAGTTCTTCCTGTGCCTTCTTTGAGGTCTTGTTCTTAAGAGAATCGGTGATGTCGGCATCGATCCTTAAGAACTTTATGCCTTCGTTCTTGGCTTCAAGCTGTGAGATGAAAGGCTGGTCGATATTGTGCTTTAATATGACCGCATCCATCTTGGCCTGCTTAAACATATTGATGTACTGACTCTGCTGTATCTCGTCGGTCACATAGTATATGGTCTTCTCTTTCTTTTCCTCTTCGGCGGACTCTTCCTTTTCGTCCACCACTTCGGCTTCAACCTTTTCGCCGTTTTCGTCCGTAGCCTCGGCATCCGTATCTATAGGCTTGACCGCAAGGCATTCGGGAAGGGTTAAGTACTTTCCGTCAAGATTCTTAAAGAGGATGTAGTCTGTCATCTTCTCGCAGAACTTATCGTCCTTTAAGCAGCCGAACTTGATGAACGGGCTTATGTCTTCCCAGTACTTTTCATACTCTTCTTTTTCGGTCTTGCACATGCCCGAAAGCTTATCGGCAACTTTCTTGGTGATATAGTCGGAGATCTTCTTTACAAAACCGTCGTTCTGAAGCGCAGAACGCGATACGTTTAACGGAAGATCGGGACAATCCAGAACACCCTTTAAAAGAAGTAAAAATTCCGGAATGACTTCCTTGATGTTATCGGCAATAAATACCTGATTGTTGTAAAGCTTTATGGTCCCTTCGATCGATTCGTACTCGGTATTGATCTTCGGGAAGTAGAGGATACCCTTTAAGTTGAAAGGATAATCCATATTTAAGTGTATCCAGAAAAGGGGCTCCTTGTAATCTTTGAATACGTCTCTGTAAAACTTCTTGTAATCCTCGGGGGTACATTCATTGGGATGTCTGTTCCACAAAGGATTGGTCTCGTTTAAAAGTTCGGGACGCTTTTCGATCTTAAGCTTGATCTCTTCGCCTTCTTTTTCGGGAGCGATGGTCTCGACGATCACATCACTGTCGAGTTTTTCATCCATCTTGATGATCTCGGTTCCCTTGGGATCTTCCGAAAGATATATCTCGGTAGGCATGAACGAACAATACTTTTCGATCACTTCTCTTGCTTTGTATTTGTTGCAGAACTCAAGAACGTCATCGTTGACGAAAAGAGTGATCTTCGTGCCGACTTCCTTCTTGTCGCCTTCCTTCATGTCAAACTCGGTACCGCCGTCGCATTCCCAATGTACGGGCTTTGCGTCCTTTTTGTAGGAAAGGGTATCGATATGTACTTCCTTTGCTACCATAAATGCAGAATAGAAGCCCAGTCCGAAGTGGCCGATTATCTGATCGTCATTGGCCTTGTCCTTGTATTTTTCGATGAAATCGGTCGCGCCCGAAAATGCTATCTGATTGATGTATTCATCAACTTCATCTTCGGTCATACCGAGGCCGTTATCTATAAATGTAAGTGTCTTGTCAGTTGAATTGACAATCACGTCGATCCTTCCTTTATAACCCTGCGGAAGATCGTACTCGCCCATCATGTTAAGTTTCTTAAGCTTCGTGATAGCATCGCATCCGTTTGAGATAAGTTCACGGAAGAAAATATCATGATCGGAATACAGCCACTTCTTGATGATCGGGAAGATATTCTCGCTGTTGATCGATAAATTGCCTTGTTTTGCCATAAAAACGCCTTCTTTCATATATTCTTACGGGATCCGCCCGCGATAATTTTCTCAACAAGATAGATTTTAAGAGCCGAAAAATTAAAAGTCAACAATAAATTAGCACTCGGAAGTTCCGAGTGCTGATTATCGGCTTTAAACCCGCATAAATACAGGCTTTATCCATTTCTAAAACTTTTATAAACCACCAAGATATTCGTCGGAAAACATATTTGAAGTCGTAACGTCTTCATCGGTTATAAGCTTAATGGAAGCGTAAAGATCTTCGTTTAAGTTTTTCTTTATACCCACCACAAAACTGTTGTAAGTCTCTTCAAAAACCTTTTCCTGACGTTCTTTGACTATCTTGACCTTGTTTTGCTGTGTCTCGTCCACATCGAAGGTGCTGACGCACTTAATGATATGATAACCGAACTCCGTCTCCACAACCTCGGATATCTCGCCGTTATCCAGCATGAACGCGGCGTCTTCAAAAGCCTGTGCCATTTCACCTCTTCCAAACGAATAGGTGGTCTCATCATCTTCGTTGTACTCGGCGGCAAGAAGTTCAAAATCAACCGGTTCCTCTTCCGAAACCGCCATTTCTCTTATCTCTTCGGCTTTTTTACGTGCTTCTTCCCTGGCTCTTTCCGTATACTCAAATCTCTTGCCGTCACCGCTTAAACCGTAGGTCTTTATGAGTATATGCTGGACCGTAACGGTCCTCGCCTCATCATCGCTTATCTCGGGATTGATGTCCTTGATGATGTAGGCGTAGACCCTGTTTGCGATGACATATTCTTTAAAGATCTCTTCAACCGTCTCCGGTGTCGCTCCGGTAAGCTCGATCTCCTTTGGAGAAAGCGTACCATAATAGGCCGATGCGCGTTCTTTTATCGTATTTAAGTCATCTTCCGAAAGCGTTATCTCATAGTCCTCGGCCATAAGGTTCATGACCTTGACCTGGGCTACCTTGGCAAGCACCATGTCCTTTATGCTTTCGGACAGTTCTCTTCCGTTTAAGGATTTTGTCCATATCTCTGAGCCGAATACCTTTTCGTAATCGTTCTGTGCGTTCGTAAGATACAGCATCATCTCGGGCACATAGCAGGAAAGCGTATTGATGCGCATAAGCTCGCCTTCCTCAAAATCCGTGGTGATGATGATGTTCTTATCTTCGCAGCCCGAAAGGACCATGGTCGATAAGGCCAAAAGCATCATTATTAACTTGCTTTTATGAATGAATCTTTTAAACAATCAGATCTCCGACGCGTGTATACCAGTGCTCGCCGTTCGTGAGCACATAATCTTCTTTGTTTCTTACTCTTTTTACGAAATCCGCAAGCGAATCAAGCTTTGTGGGGAAGGCCATGCCGCCGCCGAAAGGATCGTTTACATGTATATCCGAACCGGCCGTGGTGCAAAAACCGTGTTCTTTGGCATAAGCTATGGCTCTTGTGTCAAATACGGGATCGTTATGTGAAGTCGATCTCGAATTTGAGTGTGTGGCGTTTATGATCTCGCAGCCGTCCACATCGTCCGGATAGAGGCGGACCTTATCGATATACCACTCTTCTCTGTAAGGGTGTGCCTGGATGACGATGGCATCCGTCGTATGTATGATCTTGATCTGCTCGCTTACCGGAGCTTCTTTTAACTCTTCGTGATCGAGCATCCATTCGGGAGAGATGCCGTATATCAAAAACTCGGGACCGCCGTAACCGGCTTCATATCCGGGAAATACCTGAAGGCCGATCTTGTCGCCCGTTTCCTTGGCATCTCTGTAACCCGCAAAAAAATTATCGATCCATTCCTTCCACGGAAGCGACCTGTCTATTGAGGTGTTGCCTCCCCAGTTATGATCGGTAACGATGATACCCGTATAACCGTACTCCTTATGTGCTATGGCCTGCTCGGCCCCCGTAGATCTTGCACACTTGCTCGCCTGGCTCGTGTGAAGATGCGTTTCGTACAAATAAGGGTATTTTTCCCTTAACTCTTCAACTGTCATTTTGTCCTTCTTTCGTACTTCAAAAAGTTATAGATTATATCAAAGCAGTACATTTCATCCGAATCGGCCGTAATTGAAAAAGCCTCGTCCCGGTCAAGATCAGGTATCGATGCGTCTGCATTGTATTCATAATCGATTTTGGTCACATGGAAGGTGTCAATGTCATCATAGAAAGCATTGTAAAGAGAAGCCCCGTGAATTATGTAAACCTCTTCATCCGCTTCTTTTTCCAATGCTTTTTTAAGATCGTCTATCGATTCATAACAGAAAGCACCCTTTATATCACCCTTTGAACCATCAAGATATATATAATTTCTGCATCCTTTTACGGGCTGAAGACCGGGTAATTCGGAAAGAAAATGCACATCGTACACTATAGTCTTTCCGCTTACGGTCGAAAGCATCGTCTTCTTCTCGGCCGGTATGGATACAAGCGGTTTATTCTTTAAAGACACCGAAAAGTTATTGTCGACAGTGACTATAGCATTCACTAGATTGCCACCTCGATGTTCTCTATCTGGGGATGTGTCTCGTACCCGTCCACACGGACATCATTCCTCGTAAACTTATAAAAATCATGTATATCGGGATTAAGCCAGAATGTCGGAGCAGGGAGCGGTTCCCTTGCAATTAGTTCCTTTATGAGCGGTATATGCCTGTCGTAAATATGAGCATCGGCTATCACGTGCACAAGCTCGCCCACATTCATATCCGTAACCTGAGCAAGCATATGTACCAGAACCGCATACTGCACAACATTCCAGTTATTGGCTGCAAGCACATCCTGCGAACGCTGGTTGAGTATCGCGTTCAATGTAAGCTTATCCTCCCCCGGACGCTGCGTAACATTAAATGTCATGGAATATGCGCAGGGGTATAAGTTCATCTCGCTCAGATCCGCATGGACATAGATATTTGTAAGGATACGCCGCGAAAAAGGATTATTCTTAAGGTCGTAGATCACTCTGTCGACCTGATCCATCATACCTTCTTTGTACTTGTGCTTAACACTCATCTGATAGCCGTAAGCCTTGCCGATGGAACCGTCCTCGTCGGCCCATTCATCCCAGATATGGCTGTGAAGATCGTGAACGTTATTTGACTTTTGCTGCCATATCCACAACATTTCGTCCGTAGCGCTCTTTAAAGCGGTCTTACGAAGTGTAAGGATGGGAAACTCCTTCCTTAAGTCATAACGGTTTACCACACCGAACTTTTTGATCGTATATGCCGGAGTGCCGTCCTGCCAGTGCGGGCGAACCTTTTCGCCTTCCGTGGAAGTACCGTTCTCAAGGATATCCTTACACATGTTTATGAATGTAACGTCAGCTAAGCTCATTTTGGTTCTCCTGATCTGTTTCTTTTACCTTTTCCATAAAGGATACCACATTTTTGTCCGTTTTAGGATTTCTTTTTACTCTTTTTGCTCTTTTTTCCCGAAGGCTCCTCTATATAGAAATTGTCGGGATCCCACTTGTCGCAAAGAGAATTGATCTGGTTTGTAAACTTCGCAAGATCTTTGTTGGCATGATCTTTATTCTTATTGATAACAGCCATAAGCCTTTGCCCTGCGGCAACAAGTCTTGCAAAGGCATCGGATACGATAAAGATCTTCTTCTTGCGCTTTTCGGGTATTGCTTCGTATTCAAACTCGCCGGTGGCCAGATTAAATACAGTGCCCGAATAAGGAACGTATGCGGGGATCTTCATCTCTTTATTGACATATTCGGCAAGCGATTCAGCCGACATATCGTCACCGTGTACCATAAATACGCACTTAGGCTTTTCCTCAAATTTATCGAGCCACTCTATAAGGCCGTCTCTGTCGGCGTGTCCCGAAAGACCGGGAAGCGACATGATCGCCGCCCTTACGGATATCGGCTCGCCGAAAAGCTTAACTTCATCGGCTCCTTCCACTATCGCACGGCCCAAAGTTCCCATAGCCTGATAACCTACGAACAATATGGTACACTCCGGTCTCCATAGATTGTGCTTTAAATGGTGTCTAACACGGCCGGCCTCGCACATACCCGATGCGGATATGATTACCTTGGGTTCTTCATCGGAGTTTATCGCCTTTGATTCTTCGGCGGTGATCGCAAGGTTAAGGCCCGGGAATGTAAGCGGGTTCTCGCCTCTTCTCACCATCTCGAGAGCTTCTTCATCGAAACAGGTGTAGAAGTTCTTCTGGAAGATCTCGGTCGCATCAACGGCAAGCGGCGAATCCACATAGACCGGGAAATCATGATATTTTACAAGTTCGCGTTCTTTTATCTGTTTTATGAAATAGAGGATCTCCTGGGTACGCCCTACGGCAAAAGAAGGAATTACGACATTCCCGCCGCCGTCCAGTGTCTCCTGAATGATCTTTGCAAGATCTTCTATCGGATTGATCTCTGATTTTTCGTGATATCTGTCACCGTATGTTGATTCCATGAGAACGTAATCGGCACGTTTGGTGTAAGCGGGATCTTTGATGAGAGGCTGATCTTTATTGCCTATATCTCCCGAGAAGCATATGGTCTTGTATACTCCGTTCTCGCTTAAGAATACTTCGATACTCGCAGAACCGAGCAGGTGTCCGACGTCGGTAAATCTGACTCTTATTCCTTCGCAGATATCCACCATGACATCGTAGTGGCAGGAAACAAGAAGTCTTATAGCATTGTCGGCATCGGCCATTGTATATAAGGGTTCAAAGCCTTCGGTTATGTCGGCTCCACGCTTTTTCTTACGGGCTTTCCACTCAGCTTCCTGTAACTGAATGTGGGCACAGTCACGAAGCATTATCGAGCAAAGATCGGCTGTCGCATCGGTCGTGTATATCGGGCCGCTGAAGCCTTTTGCACAAAGATACGGAAGCATACCGGAGTGATCGACATGTGCGTGAGTCAAAAGCACGAAATCGATCTCAGACTCGGCACAGGGCAGGCCCTGACTTTCGTAACTCATGTTTCCCTGCTCCATACCGTAATCCACAAGAAAGCGCTTACCGCAGGCCTCCACATAGTGGGCCGAACCTGTAACCTGATGATTTGCTCCGACAAATTGAAGTTTCATCCTTTACCCTCCTGATATTGTTATATACATTATATATCGGCCGTTTTTCCCCTTTCGGCCACATATATTCCAATGTTTTCAATAACTTATGTAAATTATACCTTCACACGATTAACCGTGAATATACCGGCAAAACCCAAAATCACAAAAGATTAACAAGGAATATGCTCAAAACCGCGCAGGCGGCCACCACCACAAGACTCTGCTCAAAATATGCAAGCACAAGCGCCACGACCGTCCCCACTACGGCCGCGATCATATTATCCGTGCAATAAAAGATTGCGGGAAACGTAAGGCTTGCAAGTACAGCGTACGGTACATAGAAAAGAAACGACTTTATGAATCTTGACTTTATCTGCTTTGAGAACACCGCAAAAGGAAGCGCCCTCGGTATATAAGTCACAAGCGCCATTATGATGACCGCGATAAAATATCTAAGCGTTAAGCTCATGCCGCACCTCCTTCTTTAACCGGTGCAGCCTCTTTATCCTCAACGGGCGCAAGCCATGCCATTATGCCCGCGCCGACAAACGTTGCGATTATCATCGCAAATCCGTCCGTTACAAAAGAAAAGACCGGAACATACTTCAAAATACAGGTGACAAGGATCGAAATAAGGACTGCGAAAAGGATCGCTCTCGATTTCTTGGCAGGCGGGATGATGATCGCTATAAACATAGCATAAAGTGCGATCCCCATCGCATCCGCAAGCCTGTCCGGCAAAATGCTTCCCGTTACGGCTCCGAGTGCCGTACCCAAAGTCCATCCGAGGATAGGCGTGGACATAAGACCGTACATATAGTGCGCGGTAACTTCTCTTTCTCTTGTGGAAGCTATCGCAAAAACCTCATCCGTTACACCGTAACCGAAGATGAGTTTCTGACCCAATCTTGTGTTTTTGGAAAGTTTCTGGGTGAGTGCAAGACTCATAAGCATATATCTTATGTTGATAACGAAAACCGAAAGGCCTATCTCAAAAAAAGATGCCCCTGCGACCATAAGTCCCGTTCCGGCAAACTGGCCGGCACTCGTAAGATTAGAAAGCGAAATGAATATTACCATCCATATGGGAAGACCGGATTCGACGGCCCATATCCCAAAAGTAAAAGATACCGCCAGGTATCCTACACCTATCGGTATCCCCTTTTTGACTCCGTCGGCGAATTCCGACTTTTTAGTGAAATCATACATCTATATAAAGCTTCTCCAACGCATATTTGCAATAAAAGTCGGAGTTTTTACACTCCGACTTTATTTTAACCCTTATTCTGTGCTTCCACAAGACTTACGCCGCAATAAATTTGACGAAGCTTGGGCTTTTCGATCTTACCGGTAGGATTTCTCGGAATGTCCGCAAATATGATCTTTCTGGGTCTCTTATATCTGGGCATTGCCTGACAGAAATCATTGATCTCTTCTTCGGTGACCACCATATTGGGCTTAAGTTCGATAATGGCTGCCGCGATCTCACCCAGACGCTGGTCGGGAAGACCGATGACCGCAACATCATGTATAGCCTCATGATTTCTTATGAAGTTTTCTATCTCAACGGGATAGAGGTTCTCACCGCCGCTTATGATGACATCTTTCTTACGATCGACGAGCATTATAAAGCCGTCCTCGTCTTCTACCGCCATATCGCCGGTATAAAGCCAGCCGTCCTTTAAAACTTCTTCGGTAGCCTTTCTGTCATGATAATAACACTTCATGACGCCGGGTCCCTTAAGGATAAGCTCACCGACTTTACCTCTTTCGACATCATTCCCGTTATCGTCCACGATCCTGGTCTGCCAGCCGTAGCCTGCCTTACCGATCGCACCGACCTTATCGATGTTTTCGATACCGAGGTGAACGGCACCGGGTCCGATCGATTCGGAAAGACCGTAGTTTGTATCGTAATCGTGATTGGGGAATACTTCCTTCCATCTCTTGATAAGGCTCGGAGGAACGGGCTGTGCGCCTATGTGCATAAGCCTCCACTGCTTAAGCTCGTAATCTTCAAGCTTTATCTCACCGCGCTCGATCGCTTCCAATATATCCTGAGCCCACGGTACGAGCAGCCACACGATCGTACATTTTTCCTGAGATACCGCATCAAATATGTATTTGGGCTTTGTACCCTTTAAGAGCACAGCCTTGCCACCCACAAGGAAGCTTCCGAACCAGTGCATCTTGGCACCGGTATGATAAAGCGGCGGGATACATAAGAACACATCGTCTTTTGTCTGGCCGTGATGTGCCTGTTCAACCCTGCACGAGTGCATAAGGCTTCTGTGCGCATGAAGGATGGCCTTCGGGAAACCTGTCGTACCCGATGAAAAATAGATGGCTGCATCATCATCGTCAGTAAGTTTTATATCGGGTGAAACGCTTGAACAGTTTGCGGTAAGGGAATTATAATCCTCCGCAAACGAAGGACAGCTGTCACCTACGTAGAATAAAAGCCTGTTCTTCGAGATCTTCTCCGCGATCTCCTCGATACGACCTATAAATTCGGGTCCGAACACCAAGATGTCCACATCTGCAAGTTTAAGACAATATTCGATCTCATCGGGGGCATATCTGAAATTGAGCGGTACGGCAAGCGCGCCGGTCTTTAAGATACCGAAATATATCGGAAGCCATTCAAGGCAGTTCATAAGAAGGATCGCAACCTTGTCTCCTTTTGTGACGCCTCTTGAAAGAAGCATATTCGCAAAACGGTTTGCCTTTTCGTTAAATACGCTCCATGTGATCTCTCTTCTGTAATGTGTGGTCGGATTGGGCTCCATGAGCTCATATTCCTTCCATGTGACACGTCTTACCTCTTTAACTTCGGGATTTATCTCCACGAGGCAGACGTCATTGCCGTATTTTGCGGCATTCTGCTCAAGTATTTCTGTAATGGGCATTATCTCTCTCCTTATAAAAGCATTCGTTTATTCTTTCAGCGCCTTAAAATGCTTTTTCGCTTTAACGCTTTTATCCAATAAAGTATGATAAATCCTGTGCCTTAAAATGTCAAGGTTGAGAATTAAGTGTTCGATCATCCGGTTTTTGTGTAGTATAGTATTAAATAACTTAAACTCGGAGGCTTTTATGATCCAGGATATAGAACCCAAGATCTATCACAATGAATATAAGCCGGTGCCGGCAAAAGACGATGACTATGTGTTTGTGTTTGACGGTCCCACAACGCTTGTAAAGATCGAAGACGGAACGATCACATGCCCGAAAGTATCGGATCTTCCGGCAAAAGAACGCGACAAGCTTCAATATCTTTTCAACATCGACGGAAAGAATGATTATCTGTATACCGGAAATAAGACCGTTGAGATCCCGGGGTTTTCCTACGAGCGGGTCTCGTCATTTCGGCGTAACAAGCCCAAGCTTATGAGCTATGCGGGCTCGACCGCCTACCACCTTAATGTCTGGTACACAAACAACAGATTCTGCGGAAGATGCGGTCATAAGACGGAAGTTTACGACAAAGAACGCGCGCTGAAATGCCCCGATTGCGGCAACATCATATATCCGCGCATTTCTCCCGCCGTCATCATAGGGATCACAAACGGTGACAAGATAATAATGACCCGATACGCCGACCGTGAATACAAGGGCCGTTCTCTTGTGGCGGGTTTCTGCGAGATCGGTGAAGATCTTGAAGCTACGGTAAGGCGTGAAGTCATGGAAGAAGTGGGGCTTAAGGTCAAAAATATACGCTATTACAAAAGCCAGCCCTGGGGCTTTGACAGCGGACTTTTGATGGGATTTTTCTGCGACCTTGACGGAAGCGATGAGATAACGCTCGAAGAAGACGAACTTGCGATCGCCGAATGGGTCGACCGAAGCGAGATAACCGACGAGCACCGGTATCTAAGCCTTACGGAAGAAATGATAATGACTTTCAGAAACGGGGAAGAAGGACGTAACCTATAACGATACTTTTATTATTCGAGCTTTTTATATTACTCGACAAGCTTCTTTATACTCTCCCAGTCGGGGCATCTTGTAAAATTGTTGTTCGGCAATGCGGTGCCTTTGTTCCAGGGACGGTCATAGACCATTACCTTAAGATCCGGAAGGTGATCGAAAAACTTAAAAGCATGCGGAGAATCCTCGACCGCATAATCAAACTTCATCTTATAGTAATCATCAAGTTTAAGGTTATATTCACCGCCCTTTATAAAGTTATTGCGTCCGTACTTATCAAGGCAGTAAAGTTTTGCACGCTCAAGCCCGTGATCGTCAAGCCACTTGCGTGACGGATCAAACGAGGAAAACGGCCGTCCGGTGATTATCGAAACATTAAAGCCTCTATCGATCCACTCATTTACGACTTCTGAAGCTTTATAAGTCTCTTCATAGGCTAAAAGAACTTCAGGCCGATGACCTTCGATCATCAGCCTTTCATATTGTTCGTCCGTAAGCGAAAAAGCTTCTTTTAAGTTAAAGAACAGCACTTTCTCGTACGGAACGTCTTTATCAAAAAGATCTTTGGCTATCTTTGTAAAATACCTCGCCGTCTCACAGAGACAGTCGTCAAAATCCACATAGATATTCATAACATCACTCCGATCGGATACTATATTAATAGTATTTGTGAGAGTCAAAATAATCAAGTGCGGATTCAACTTTACCCTCTTTTGAATAGACAGGCCTCTCCGCATCCACATCGCAGGCAATAAGTACGATCGCATCATCCGAAAGCAACGGCCTTACCGCTTCCTCATATTTTTCAAAGTGCGGATCGGTCTCGGATCGGTCTTTTTCGTGATAGTATCCGTCCTCGTCTATATCAAACATTTCCCATGAGTCGTGACCGGTCATTAACGTAAGCTGTTCTCCGCTCTCATCAAGACTGTACAAACAGTAATTGTAGAAGTCTTCACCCTGGTAGGCTTCCACAGAGGCTTCCAGAAGATACTTTTCCCCTTCATATTCTGTAAGATACAGCACTCCGTTTCCCGCATGCACCATGGATATATCTCTCGATCTGAATATACAGTCGTCGGAACTTCCGCTGTATACGGCGACATTCGCCCACGTCACTTTAAGGGTCCTATCGGGATCTTCCGTCTCCGACTCGTCAAAATAAGCCATTTCAAGAGCTATACGGTCATCGATGCCATCATGGGTTATATCGGCTTTGGTCTCATACAATGTGTGATATTCGGCCATAACGGGTAGCGGCTCAACCTGAGGCGACACGATCACATCATCGCCGGATGCATTTTGGTCCGCTTTGTCTTCCGGTTCGGTCACGAAACAGTAATTTGCATCACCTTTATGATCTTCCCCTTCAAAATACGCTTGGATCACGTATAACCGTCCATTTTTTAAGGGTTTTAACATAACTTCATCCGTTATGTCAGTACCTTCTTTATATTCCGCCTTACCGTTTTTTACCTCTTCAAGATCGTATTCGGTCATGATCACCTTATAAGGCTCAATACTGAAAGAAAGCATGTACGGATAGGGATGCGCATCATCGCCTTCGATGATCCTTACGTGATCGATAAATTTTTCGGCTTCGGGCGAAAACGGTGCGATCGCATCCACAACGATTCCGGTCCAGTCATCGCCTTTAACTCTTTGACTCCAGCTGTATCCCAGGATCGTGGTTTCAAAACCCGCATGAAACTGACTCGAAAGCATATCGGCCATAAAAAGCGTCGGCACGTCGGAATCTACTTTTACCGGTTCGCCGAGATTCACGACCGAAGAAGCATCATCCTGCGGTCTTTTTAAAAAGAATATGAGCATAAGAACACAGGCGGTAAGACCCGCAATAATGATCCAGAATGCGGGCTTTTTGTAATTAAGTATCGATCTTACCCTTCCTTTTACGCCTGTTTCGCCAAAAGCAAGCGGGCAGGCTGCGATCTTCGCTCTTTTAAAACTTAGATCAAGCAAGGCCTCCGAATACCCTGCCACCGCTTCTTTGTCCATATCCTTAATGACCTTTTCGTCACAGGCTGCCTCTATATCGCGGCAGAGCAATATATATGATATCCAGCATAACGGATTGAACCAGTATACGGTCAAAAGAAGGAACCCGAGCGGTTTCCAGAAATGATCGTGACGCTTTAAGTGCGCATGCTCATGCTTTAACACATAATCAAGGGTTTCGCCGTCAACTCCGGACGGTATGTAGATTACAGGCTTTACGATCCCGAGTATGAACGGTGTTTTGATATCATCGCATGCCCTTACTCCGTCATTTACCGGTATGGAGGCCGCAACCGTTCTTTTAAGCCTTAAATAGCTTATGAGCGCATACACGATCATGGCAAAGATCCCCATAAGCCATACGATCGCCGCTAACTTTATGTATACTTGAAGCGGATTTACACTGTCTTCCACTGCGGGTGTGAAATTCTTTAAGATCACAGGATTTACTGTATTGTTTATGGCCGGTACACCCGTGTTGACAGCCGGAGTTTTTGAAAGAATAATGTCCCTTGGAACAGGCTCATCGTTCGGTATAAGGCTTATCATGCTTTCAAACGAAAACGGGAAAACAAGTCTTAATGCCACGAGCGCCCAGAGGATACACGTAAGCCACTTCGGCGCTTTCTTAAGAAGCATTCTGAAAAGGATAACCGCAAGCATCATATAACTTGCCGTAATGCACATGTTGAATATCTTTATAAAAACCGCACTCATCGCTTATCCCCCCTTTCTGTACCCGTCTATCATTTTCTTTATCTCCTCCGCTTCCTCGGAAGTAATATCCTTTCCCGACATAAATGCCGCTATAAATGCGGGAAGCGAGCCGTTATACGAGTCGTCGATTATCTGCTTGCTCTTTGCGGAATAAAAAGCCTCTCGGGATACCAATGACGATACGACTCCGTCTTCGTTCTTAAGAAGACCTTTTTCGCAAAGCTTTCTCAATACCGTATAGGTCGTAGGTTTTTTCCATCCGAGTTCTTTTTCGCATATCTTTACAAGGTCGCCCGAGCCTATGGGTTCGTGCTCCCATACAATATCCGCAAAACGTTCCTGAACCGCACCGAGTTCAATGTCGTACATCTTTTTCCTCCTTTGGTTTATCCT